>Ga0207649_10000039_pt1 | contig 118724 bp, 101 predicted proteins | sample KBSC43metaG_FD_184317 | JGI IMG/M metagenome (GOLD analysis project Ga0207649, IMG submission 184317) | Corn rhizosphere microbial communities from Kellogg Biological Station, Michigan, USA - KBS C4-3 metaG (SPAdes) (version 2) | ecosystem: Host-associated > Plants > Roots > Rhizosphere >... | reverse complement strand
TATGTTTTATTACGCAAGTTTAATGGGCCTCGACGATCCGGCCGAACCATTGCGCCGGACGCATGTGATGACGGGTGCCGAATATGTTCGCACCCCCGGCGAGTTCGACGACCCGCTTGGCGAAGATCACGACACGGTCGCGCCGGGCCTGGTGCATCGCTATCCCGACCGCGTGCTGTTCCTCACCACGGGAACCTGCTCGACCTATTGCCGCTATTGCACGCGCTCGCGCCTCGTCGGCAATCCGGGCGGCGAATACCAGTTCTCGACCAGGCAATGGGAAAAGGCGCTGGCCTATCTCGAAACGCACACCGAAGTGCGCGATGTGCTGCTCTCCGGCGGCGATCCGCTCACCATCGGCGACGACAAGCTCGACTGGCTGCTGACGCGATTGCGCGCGATAAAACACATCGAGTTCCTGCGCATCGGCAGCAAGGTTCCGGTGGTGACCCCGCAGCGCATCACCAAGGATCTGGTGAAGATGCTGAAGAAGCATCATCCGCTGTGGATGAGCATCCACGTCACCCATCCGCGCGAATTGACGGAAGAGGTGACGGAATCCTTCTCGCGTCTCGCCGATGCGGGCATTCCCTTGGGGTCGCAGACGGTGTTGATGAAGGGCATCAACGACGATGCGGCAATCATGACGCCGCTGATGCAGGGCCTGCTGAAACGCCGCGTGAAGCCCTATTATCTTTATCAAATGGACCCCATTCGCGGTTCCGGCCACTTCCGCACCACGGTCGAGAAGGGTGTGGAGATCATCCGCGCGCTGCGCGGTCACACCACCGGATACGCTTCGCCCGCGTTCTGCGTCGATGCGCCGGGCGGCGGCGGGAAGATCCTCATCGCACCGGATTCCGTCGTGGGCCGCGACGGCGACGATCTCCTGCTGCGCAATTTCGAGGGCAACATTTATCGCTACCCCGATCCCACGGGCACGCTCGGCAGCGACAAGCCGGCATACGCCGCGGAATAGGCCATCATGCGTATCGGGGTCACGTACGACCTCAAATCCGATTATCTCGCGCTCGGCCACAGCGAAGAAGACGTGGCCGAGTTCGACAGCGAAGTCACGATCGACGCGATCTGCGACGCGCTCGCCGCCCAAGGCTGGCAGGTCTCGCGCATCGGCCATGTGAAAAGCCTGGTCGGAAAACTCGCGGCGGGCGAACGTTGGGACGCCGTGTTCAATTTCTGCGAAGGCCTGAAAGGCATCTCGCGCGAGGCGCAGGTGCCCGCGATTCTCGAAGCCTACGACATTCCTTACGTCTTCTCCGATCCGCTGACGCTCGCGGTGACGCTAGACAAGGCGATGGCCAAGCGCGTGGCGCGCGATCAGGGCGTACCGACACCGGATTTCGCGGTGATCGAGAAGATCGCCGATGTGGGAAAGATCAAGCTCCCCTATCCATTGTTCCTCAAGCCGGTAGCCGAAGGATCGGGCAAGGGCGTCAACGCCAAATCGCGCGTGACAAATCTGAACGAACTGACCTGCGTGGCGACCGATCTTCTCAATCGTTTCGCGCAACCCGTTTTGGCCGAAACCTTCCTTCCGGGCCGCGAATTCACCGTCGGCATCATCGGCACGGGCGACACCGCGGAAGTGCTGGGCGTCTCCGAAATCCATCAGAAGGACAATTACATCGGCCACGGCTACGGCTTCGAGAACAAGAACTATTGGGAAGACAAGGTCGATATCCTTGAAGCCGACGAGGCGTCCGCGAAAGCGGCTGGCGATGTGGCGCTCGCCGCCTGGCGCGCGCTACGCTGCCGCGACGGCGGACGCATCGACATCCGCAACGACGAACACGGCAGGCCGCATTTCATTGAGGTCAATCCGCTGGCAGGCCTTCGCCCCGATTATTCCGACCTCTGCTTCATCGCGAATTATCGCGGCATTTCGCATGCCGCCCTGATCGGCCTGATCATGGAGGCGTTCCTGAAACGCCATCCGCATCTGAACCCGCGCGGCTGACGATGCGTGTCCTCGTCCTGCACTCCGACATCCCGGCGCATGCGCCGCCGGACGAGCAGGACACGCTGATCCAGGCCGAAGCCATCGCGCAGGCATTGGTTTCGCTGGGCCACGAGATCGTGAAAGCGCCCTTCACGCCGCAGCTTCGCGAACTGAAAGCGCTGGTGGCTGAAACCCGCGCCGATCTTCTGTTCAACGTGGTGGAAGCCGTCGAAGGCTCCGGCTATCGCGCCGCGCAAGCCATCGCGTTGTTCGACGAACTCGACATTGCCTACACCGGCAACCGTTCCGAGCCGGTGGTGACGACCTGCGACAAGCCGCTGACCAAGCGCAAACTCGCCGCCGCCGGATTGCCGACGCCCGCATGGTCCGTACCGCCGGATTGGCAGGGCCTTTCCGACACCGAGACCTACATCGTTAAATCCGCTCGTGAAGATGCCTCTGTCGGCCTCGATGACAATGCGGTGCTCCGGGGCCGCGACGCCATCCGCGCCCGCGCCGAATACTGCGCCCAACGCTACGGCAATGGCTGGTTCGCGGAGGCCTTCGTCGACGGCCGCGAATTCAATGTCGCGGTTCTCGAGGAAAATGGCCGCCCTCGCGTGCTGCCGATGGCCGAGATGCGTTTCGAAGCCTGGCCGGAGGGCAAACCGAAGATCGTCGGCTACACGGCGAAATGGGACGAGAATTCCCTCGACGCCACCCACACTGTCCGCGATTTCTCATGGGCGTCACGCGAACCCGACCTCGCCGCACGTTTGCGCGAATTGTCCGAACAGGCATGGACCCTCTTCGGCTTGCGCGGTTACGCCAGAGTCGACTTCCGTGTCGATGCCCAAGGCAATCCAACGATCCTCGAACTCAACCCCAACCCATGTATCGAACCCGAAGCGGGATTTGGTGCAGCGGCACGCGAAGCCGGATATGATTACCGCGAGTTGATCCGGCACATTGTCGGTGCAGCTTCAGAGTAGTCATTAATTTGAATCGGAAATCTGGAATGGAAACGGCCCTGCTTTCCAAATATTGGAACAGCGCGTTCGACGATTTGGGCGCGCAAATCTCAAAGGTAAGCTTCGAACGGCTATGCGCAAGATATAGGGAGCCACATCGACGCTATCATAACGAGCACCACCTCAAAGAGTGTTTTGAGTCATACGAAATCTTGTTCGAGGCTGAATTTGTATCTCCCGGTGAGGTCGCACTGGCGATATTCTATCACGATGCAATTTATGAGATCCCAGGAGAGGGCAATGAATATCGTAGTGCAAAACTGGCTCGCAAGGAGTTGTTACAACTTGGTGTAGCAGAACACTCCGTCACGGCGATATCCAATATGATTAATGCCTCCATGCATCGCCCCGGTTATGCACCAAAGACCAATGACGAGAAGTATTTTTTGGATATAGATATGTCTATTCTTGGCGCGCCGTCATTTCGTTTCGACGAGTATGAGCGGCAAATTCGCGAGGAATACTCGATATATCGGGATGATCAATTCAATGCGGGGCGTGCGAAAATTCTTGGGATGTTTCTGGACATGGAAAGCATCTATTACACTGATTATTTCCGCGGCAAGTTGGAGCGGAAAGCGCGAGATAATGTTTCAAGATCGCTAATAAAATTGACATCAGGCGCCTAAACCGAAGCCGGAAGCGGCAATCCCTTTTTGTGCAAGCGACGTTCGCGCCAGACGATGAACAATCCCGCCGCGATCACCACACCGGCCCCCACGATCACCATCATCTGCGGAATATCGGCGAACAGCAGATAGCCAAGCCCGATCGCCCACACCATCGCCACATAATCGAACGGCGCCAGCAGCGAAGGTTCGGCATAGCGGTAGGAATAGGTCATGCAGATCTGACCCACGCCGCCGAACAGGCCGGACATCACCAGCCAGAACACCATCTGCGCGTCCGGCACCACATGGCTGCCGATCATCACCAGCGCGCCCGCAATCGCGGCCGTCGACATGAAATAGAACACGATGGTCTCGCTTTTCTCGGTCGCGCTCATCTGGCGGATGAACACCACCACGAAGGCCGAAAACAGCGAACCGCCCAGCGCCAGCCCCGCGCCCTTCGACGCGCCGTTCGAAATGATCGCGCCCATGCCGCCGTAAGGCTCGATCATCAGCATCACGCCGCAAAACCCGATCACCACCGCCGAACCGCGATAGATGCCCACATGCTCCTTCAACATCAGCGTCGCCAGCACCACCGCGAAGATCGGCATCACGAAGCTGAACGCCGTGATGTCGGCCAGCGGCAAGGTCTCCAGCGCCGCGAAATTCAGGAACATCGACGAAACGCCCGCCAGCGAGCGCAGCAGATGCACGCCGGGCCGTTTGGTGCGCATCACATTGCCGAGGCCGTTGGTGAAGCCTGCCAGTACGAACAGCGGGATCAGCGCGAAGAAGGAGCGGAAGAAGATCGCCTCGCCCAGCGGCACCTCGCCCGCCAGCTTGATCGCCGCATACATCAGCGAGAACGCGAGCGTGGCGCCGAGCTTGAGTGAAATTCCGAGCCCCGGCCTGTTCATGCCCCGGATCAGAGCCAGCCTCTGCGCTTGAACCAGAGATAGGGCAGCACGGCGGAAAGGATCATCACGCCGATGGCGACGGGGTATCCCAGAATCGAATGCAGCTCCGGCATGAAGGTGAAGTTCATGCCCCAGATGGAGGCGAACAAGGTCGGCGGCAGGAACACCATCGCCGCCACCGACATGATCTTGATGATGTTGTTCTGCTCGTTGTTGATGAGGCCCAGCGTCGCGTCCTGCAGATAGCTGAGCTTCGTCGACAGGAACGAGGAATGGTCCTGCAGCGATTGCACGTCGCGGGTGATCGTCTTGATGTGGGTGCGAACGTCCTTGCTCCCGCGGCCCTCGGTGGCCTGTGTGAGGAAGGTCAGCATGCGCCCGATGGTGAGCAGCGACTCGCGCATCTTGCTGGTGAGGTCGTGCTTGCGGCCCAGCCGGCGCAGGATGCCCTGGAAGTCGCTGGTGCCCAGCTTGTGCTGCGGATCGATGTCGAAGATCTCGCGGCTGATGGTTTCGATGTCGGAACCCGCGCGCTCCAGGATGTCGGCCATGCGGTCCACGATCACGTCGAGCAGAGCCATGAACACGTTCTCCGCCTTGGTGGCGACGACCGTGGTGCGCTCGCAGCGCGCGGCAAAGGTGCGGAAGGGTTGCGGGTCGATATAGCGGATGGTGACGAGCCGCTCATGGGCCAGCACGAAACTCACCACGTCGGCAATCGGCCGGTCGCCTTCGGTATTGGCCAGTACCATGGCCGTCATGAACAGGCCCCCGTCCTCCTGATAGAGACGGCTCGACACCTCGATCTCTTCCATGTCCGCGCGCGTGGGCAGGTCCATCGCGGTCATGGCGTTGACCATGCGCCGCTCTTCGGCGGTCGGTGTCAGCAGGTCGATCCACAGCGCGTCCGGGGCGATCGTGCCGCCTTCCGGAATCACAGCACCCTTGAGAGCGCCGTTCTGAAGCTGATAGGCCTTCAGCACGCGTGTCCTCGAATCCGTCGAAAGGGCAGGCCGTCGAAAGCCCAGAACTGGCGAACGCCGGTCGGCCGGAACATAACCCCGTCCGCGAGACCGGGCTAAGGGATTTTTGCGGCACCGTAAAGACGGGGCGCACGATCTTGGTTCAATGGTATCCTTTGGCCACATGACGCCCCTTCCCACAGCGGACGACATCGAACTGGCAGCGGAACGGATCGCGCCGTTCATCGTGCGCACGCCGCTCATCGAAAATCAGGACCTGAATGCGCGAACGGGCGCGCGCATTTTTCTGAAGGCCGAGAACCTCCAGCGGACAGGATCGTTCAAGATACGCGGGGCAACCAACCGGCTGATGACGATCGCCGAAGCCGACCGACCCAGAGGCGTGGTCGCGTTTTCGTCCGGCAACCACGCGCAAGGCGTGGCCGCCGCTGCCGCCATGCTCGGCATGAAGGCCATCATCGTCATGCCCGCCGACGCCCCGCGCGCCAAACTCGAAGGAACGCGCGCGCTCGGTGCTGAGATCGTCCCCTACGACCGCCATCGCGAAGATCGCGAAGCCATTGCGCAAAGGATTTGCTACGAACGCGGCGCGACCTTGGTACGCCCGTTCGACGATCCATGGATCGTGGCGGGGCAGGGAACTGTAGGCTTTGAGATCGCGCAACATGCCCCTGCGCTCGACACGGTGGCCGTGCCTTGCAGCGGCGGCGGTCTGGTGAGCGGCATTGCGCTTGCACTATCGAAGCAGCGCCCGGACACCCGCATTATCAGCGTCGAACCGCAAGGTTTCGACGGCATGCGTTTGTCGATGGAAGGCGGCGAACGCAGCACAGCACCCGCCAAGGGCGTGAGCATCGCGGATTCCCTGATGGCGCCCACACCCGGAAAAGTGCCGTTCGGGATCGCGCGCGAAGTGGGATTGCGTGGCCTCGCCGTCACCGACGCCGAACTGTCGCGCGCCGTGAGCTATGCGTTCCGGAAATTGAAACTGGTGATCGAACCCGGCGGCAGCGCCGCACTGGCAGCGCTGCTGGCCGGAAAGATCGAAGGGAAGACGGTTGCGATCGTTCTATCTGGCGGCAACGCCGATCCGGGGACGATCACAAAGTGCTGCAGCGAATATCCCGAACCCTAACACTTACCTCCCCGCGAGGGGGAGGTAAGGGCATGCGCAAATTAGAATGATCTACCTCGGCGCCAGCACCATCATCATCTGGCGGCCTTCCATTTTCGGATACTGCTCGATCTTGGCGATCGGCTCGACATCTCTCTGGATGCGGGTGAGCAGTTCCATGCCGAGATTTTGGTGGGCCATTTCACGGCCGCGGAAACGCAGCGTGACCTTCACCTTGTCGCCTTCGTCGAAGAAGCGGCGGACCGAACGCATCTTCACGTCGTAATCGTGATCGTCGATCGTCGGGCGCATCTTGATCTCCTTGATCTCGATGACCTTCTGCTTCTTGCGGGCTTCGGCGGCTTTCTTCTGCTGTTCGTATTTGTATTTGCCGTAGTCCATCAGCTTGACCACGGGCGGCTTGTTGTCGGGCGAGACTTCGACGAGATCGAAACCTTTTTCCTCCGCGATGGCGCGGGCTTCGTCGGTGCCGATTTCTCCGTATTTGTGGCCGTCGTCTCCGATCAGAAGGATGGAGCGGGCGAAAATTTCCTCATTGACGCGAGGGCCGTCCTTCGCAGCGGGGGCGGGGGCCTGCGTTTGAAAACGTCTAGGTACTATGACTCTCTCCTGTTGGCAGCCGTGCGCACGCATTCCGCAGAGCTTTCGCCGGCCCTACGAATCGCTGTTCGGATTTGGCTCAGGCGGAGTCTCCTTGTCGTCGGCGCGCGGCAATGGTTGTCGCGCGAACCCGAGGCGCCTCAAGGCGCCCAGGTTCTGGGCCAGAATAGAACGGCTTATGGGTTTGGCAAGCCTTAATCCGCTGTTTCCTTGCGGGTTTCGGCTTCCTTTTTGATCCGGACGATGAAGGTTTCGAGCGGCATGGCTCCCAAATCCTTGCCGGAACGCAGACGAACCGCGACTTTCCCTTCCGCGGCCTCTCGTTCGCCCACGACCAGCATGTAGGGGATTTTCTGCAACTGTGCGTCGCGGATCTTCTTCTGCATCCGCTCGGCGGTGGTGTCGATGTCCACGCGCAGGCCCGCCGTGCCGTTGACCACCGGGGTCTGGAACAGCGTGTCGAGAACCTTCTGCGCGTAGTCGCTCACCTTGTCGCTGATCGGAATGACGCGCGCCTGGATCGGCGCGAGCCAGGTCGGGAACGCGGCCGCATAGTGCTCGATCAGGAACGCGGTGAAGCGTTCATGCGTGCCGAGCGGGGCGCGATGGATCACATAGACCGGCTGCTCGCTGCCGTCCTCGGCGATGTAGGTGAGGTCGAAGGTCTGGGTGGCGAGGAAGTCGAGCTGGTTGGTCGAAATCGTGTACTCGGTTCCGATCGCGCTTCTGATCATGAAGTCGATCTTGGGGCCGTAGAAAGCGGCTTCGCCTTTGGCTTCCACGAACGGATAACCGGATTCCGTCATCGCCGCGCGGATGATGCCGAGCGCATCGAGCCATTTCTGCGGCTGGTCGACATACTTGTCGAGCTTGTCGAGATCGGGCAGCGACAGGCGCATGTAATAGTCTTTGATGTCCATCAGGTCGTAATAGCGCGCGTGCAGATGCATCACGCGGATGAACTCTTCCTTCGCCTGGTCGTAGCGGCAATAGATATGCGCGTCGTTCATGCAGAACCCGCGCACGCGCATCAGCCCCGACAAACCGCCCGACGCCTCATAGCGATAGTCCTGTCCGTATTCCGCGATGCGCAGCGGCAGTTCGCGATAGGAATGCCGCGTCGCTCCGTAGATGGTGTGGTGGAACGGGCAGTTCATCGGCCGCAGGTAATAGTTCTCGCCGTCGATATCGAGCGGCGAATACATGCTGTCGGCGTAATAGGGCAGATGGCGCGAACGATAGAACAGCGACTCCTTGGTGATGTGCGGCGTCGCCACGCGGCGATAGCCGTCCTTGCGCTCTTCTTGCAACGCCAGGAATTCCAGCTCCTGCCGGATCACCATGCCGTTCGGCATCCACAACGGAAGGCCGGCGCCGATGTCGGGCGAGAAGGTGAAAAGCTCCAGCTCCTTGCCGAGCTTGCGATGGTCGCGCTTCTCCGCTTCTTCGAGGCGATGCAGATAGGCCGCCAGTTCCTTCTCGTCGCGCCACGCCGTTCCGTAGATGCGCTGCAGCTGCGGATTGTTGGAATCGCCGCGCCAGTAAGCGCCCGCGATCTTGGTTAGCTTGAACGCCTGTCCGATCTTGCCGCTTGAGGAAAAATGCGGCCCGCGGCAGAGGTCGTGCCAGTCGCCGTGGAAATAGATCGAGACGTCTTCGTTCGCCGGAATCGCGCGAATGAGTTCGGCCTTGTAGAACTCCCCCATCTTCTCGAAATGCGCGATGGCGTCGTCCCGTTGCCAGACCTCACGATGGGTCGGCACGTCCTGCGAAACGATCTCATGCATCTTCGCTTCGATCTTCGCGAGGTCGTCGGGCGTGAACGGTGTCTCGCGCGCGAAGTCGTAATAGAAGCCATCCTCGATGGTCGGCCCGATGGTGACTTGCGTGCCGGGATAAAGCTGCTGCACCGCCATCGCGAGAATATGCGCGCTGTCGTGTCGGATCAGGTCCAGCGCTTCCGGGTCTTTGCGCGTGATGATGCGCACCTTGGAGTCGCCTTCGAGCGGCCGGAAGATGTCCCAGATATTGCCGTTCACCTCGACCGCGAGGGCGGCCTTCGCCAGCCCCGGCCCGATGGCCGCCGCGATGTCCGCGCCGGTTGCGCCCCGCGTGAGCGTCAGCGCCTTGCCGTCGGGAAGGGTGACAGTCAGTTCATTTGGAGCGGGCGCGGACACGGTTTATTTCCCTAAAAGCCTTTGGAACGAACCATCTGTGAGCCCGGCGGCTCAAAGTCAAGGCATGGCGGGTCTTCAGGCTGCGTTCAGAAAAGAAGTCTTAAGCACAAGGCCACGAACGGCCCGGAAACTCGTTTATTATCGGTGGGTATTCGTTCGCAGTGAGGATTCGATGGTCCGTTTGGGATTTGCCGGTTTGACTGCCGCCTTGCTGGTGTCGGCCGCCCCTGTTTACGCAGCGCCGGGCGACGATACGCCCGCCGAAGTGATGCGCGATTGCGGCGGCGACAGCCTGCCGCGCGACGAGGTCAGTTCCTGCCTGGAACGCGCCCGGGTGCTGGATCAGTCCAGCCCGTCGCCGGAACTCCAGTCGCTGGAAGCAAGGCTCGAACAGCGGGTCAAGGCCGCCCCGGACGATGCCGATACGCCCCCACCGCCGCCGTCGCGTTACGACCGGATGGGCGCGGACGACAACCAGCCGCCGCCGGATGAGGATTACGACAACGGCAACGCCGCGCCCGACGACGAGATGGGTCCGAACGACCAGCCGCCGCCGGACGAAGACAATGGCTCCGACGACCAAGGTCCGCCCGATGCCCATTCCGGCCATGGCAATCAGCCGCCGGGTGCGGGCAGTTGGGACGACGACGAACCGCCGGTCGACGATGGCGAGGACGGCTACGACAACAGCCAGCCCGATCCGGGCTACGACGCGCCCGATGCGCCGGACGACGATCAGGGGCCGCCCCCGTCGGACGATGACGACGATGCGTATGACAACGGTCAGGGCTGAAAGAACTTCAACAACCGTGCCCGGACCGGCCGGGACGGAAGATGATGGCGAGGGGTGTGTGAGCTAAGGAGATGAAAATGAAATTGAAGATGATTTCGATAGCAGCGGCGGCATTCGCATTGGCCGCCACCTCGGCCAGCGCGCAACCAGCGTCGGTTTCAAGCTCGGGCAATGTCTGCCTGAAGACGATCCAGATCGATCACACCGAAACGCCCGACACCCACACGATCCTGTTCTTCATGAAGAACAACACCGCGTGGAAAAACACGCTCAAGAGCGATTGCATCGGCCTGCGCCAGAACGGCTTCATCTACGTGCCGACCCCGCCGGACCAGATCTGCGGCAACTTCCAGGTGATCCGCGCGATCGAAACCAAGTCCGTCTGCACGTTGGGACCGTTCACGCCGTACGACAAGAAAGCCGAACGCGCTTCGCAGGAATAAGCTGGCCTTCGCCTCTCAAGGCCCCACCCGCCAGCGCGCCGTTGCGCGCTGGCGACCTCCCCGCGTAGGGGGAGGTAAGAGACGTATATCGAACAGGAAACCCTCACTTACTCCCCCTACGCGGGGAGGTCGACGCGCGTAGCGCGGCGGGTGGGGGCTACCTGCTCGCGTAAACCTGTATCGACGTATAATCCGCCCGCACCGCGCGGCACGCCAGCGCCAGCCGCAGGATGTTCTTGCTGCGCCAGCCGGGCAGTTCGACCGGATACAAACGTCCTTCGCGCATCACCTGTCCGTCGTTCACCCGCAGCGAAACCTTCTGGCCGTTGGTGAAGCGGATCACCACCGCGCGGCATTGCGCGTCGCCGCCACGCGCGCGCAAGCCCACCTGCTGGAAGTGGCGGCCATTGGCGCCGTCCACCGTGGTCTCGCCTTCGTGCGCAGCGAACCGCGCGGAACCAAGCGCGATCCAGTCGTTCTCGTTCCAGCCAGGCTGCTGTACGGGCGGATAAACCGGTCCGACCGGCGGACGCCATCCGCCGCCGCTCCATCCGCGCGTATCGGCAAATATCTCGACGCGCGCGCGCCGCCCGATGGAGCGGCAGGTGAAATCGAGACGGCGCAGACTGCGCGCGTTGCCCGGCATGTCGATGTTGACCGGACGTCCTTCGCGCAACGTTCCGCGCCAGATATCGCGGGCGTTGCCGTTGCCGAATTGCGCGGTGACGGTGCGGCACGCCACGTCGCTGCCGACCGCGCGCAACTGCACGCGCTCCACCGGCCCGCCGAAATTTCCATACTGCGTATTGCGTTCGAGTTGGTAATCGATGTCGACGGAACCGACGCGGTCCCAATCCGCCAAAGCGGGCGTCGCCAGCATTGCAGCAAGGCCGGCGGCCAGTAACGCGATCCGATATGGTGTCATATGTTACTCCCCAAGCCGCAATACGGCATCGGGCAAAAGCTTAGGCGGTTCTTCGGTCCCGGTAAAAGGCGGGAACTGTCAGGGCATTTTACAGGACAGCACGCTCGGAAAACCCTCTGCCGCAATTTCCCTCGCCCGGCACGGCAATTGCTTTATCACCTATGTATTTCTGACGATATGTCACCCGCCGTGTTTGCAGTTGCGAGATCGGCATCGACGATGAGTTGTCCGGTTGGGGCGTGAAGCGCGGTGGAACATTTCCACTTGCGTTCACAAGCCGGGGGAAGGGCCGGAGCAAAAAAAGCTCCGGCCTTTTTTGTTCCAAATGCGGCGCGCGTGTTCAAAAATTTTTCACATTGTTGTTGTGACGTAGGAATGCGTGGTCATCGCGCACGATTGCGCTATAGTGCGCTCGCTGGAAATCGGTGTTGTCGATGCGTAGTTTCGGGCGATTGGCCATGTTGGCCGCCAGTGCACTCTCCATACCCGCATTCGCGTTCGCGCAAGACGCGGCTTCGCAGCCTTTTGCCTGGCAACATGGCGCGGTGAACGCGGCGATCACGCCCACCGCGGCGGCGGACGGTTCGCAAATCGGCGGAACTTCGAAACTGGAACTCGACACCGCCGGATTGCAAGCGGCGGTCACCGGAACCGTCGTCACCAACACCTCGCGCGATTCCACATCCGATGCACCGCCGGTGGTGCAGGCGGTGGGCGATCCCGGTTCGTGGACGCGCGCGCAGATCGGCGTGACGGCCAGCGCCGACGGTCCCATTGGATCGAAGCTCACGGTCACCGGCAACGACCAGATTTCGCAGAGCGTCTCGCCTTACGCGCCCGGCGGCGTGCGCCAGACGCTCGAAACACAGGCGCTTTCGGGAACGGTGGCGGCGACAGTGCCGGTCAATCCCAAGCTCGATGCGAAGATGGCTGCCTCCGCGACGCAATCCTCCACACGCAGCGCGACGGTGGACGGCGACGACGGCTCGCATCTTCAAACCGCCGACACGCAGGTTTCGGGTTCGCTGTCCTATCGCGCGATGAAGGGCGTGACGCTCGAGGCGGGCGCCAGCGTGGAACGCCAGGATGCCGATCTCGACGGCGACACTGCGAATTCCGCGAGTTATTCCTATGTGAAGCCGGAAGCGCTGGCGACTGTCACGCCATGGCACGGTGCGACCGTGAAACTGGGCGCCGAACATGCGGTCGACCCGCTGAACGGCGCGAACTACATGGCGCTCGCCAATCTTTCCGACAAGCCGCAGGATTTGCGGATTGCGCCCGATCACGCCTGGCAATATCGGGCGAGCCTCGATCAGAAGATCGGTGCGGCCAGCCTGAGCGCGGGCGTAACGCAGTCGCAAAGCGGCACCGCGACCGAGCTTGCACCCGTCGACGGCGGGCAAACGCCCGCAAGCGTCGCGTTGAAGAAGAAGCAGAAGGTGACGGTCGCCGTATCGCTGCCGCTGGAAGCCTTCGGCCTTTCGGACACCCAGCTCAATTCACAGGCCACCTGGCGCAAATCGCGAGTGCGCGATCCGGTGACTGGGGCCTGGCGGCGTGCGAGCGGCGAAGCCCCGCGCGAGGCCTCGCTCAATCTCACGAAAGACCTTACTGCCGCCGATGCGAAGATCGGGGTGAGCGGCAAGCTCGGCACCACGCGCGATTTCTATCAGGTGAACCAGTCCACCGAGGTCCGCACCGCGCCGCGGTTGGGCGCTTTCTTCTCCTATGCCCCGGGCCGGACGTCGATGAACCTCAGTGTCGACGGGCTGATGGGGGGCTCCCAGCAATTTACCGATACGCTCTACAACGGTTCGCGCAACGGTTCCGTGAGCGGGGTCAACAGCCACAAGGCGAACGACGCCCACATCTCGTTCAGCCTGAAGCGCGAAATGTAGGCCACAGTTTCGCCACGCGCATCGAATAGACAGGTTCCAGCGTTTCGTTCCATACGAAGCCCATGGAGGGGCAACGGAAGGAATTTCGATGCGCAAACTGACACTTTTTGCCGGCACCGTGGCGCTCGTGGCGCTTACGGGTTGCACCTATCAGGACGACCGCTACGACGGCGGTTACTACGGCGACGGATATTACGGCGGATACGATTATTACGGGCCGGGCTATTACGATCCGTACTACACCGGTCCCGACACGTATTTCGACGGTACCTACTACTTCTATTACGACCGTCCTTCGCACCGCTGGCACCGCCGCGATCACGGCGATCGCGATCATCGTGGCAGCTATCGCGACAACGATCGCCGCGGCGACCGCGATTGGGGCCGCAACCACGACTGGCGTAGCGACCGCAACGCGCCGTGGAACAGGGCAGGTGCGAACCGCCCGCAACAGCCACGACAGGATCAACCCGACCGCCGGTTCCGCGGCCACGATAACGACGCAAACCGGGGCGATTCCGGCAGGCGAAACCACGACCGCGGGCAGGTGAGCCAGCCGCGCCCGCTCGCACCGCCGCCCCAATCGTCGACTCAACCGCCATCCCAACCGGACCGCAGCGACCGGGACGATGATCGCGACCGTCCGCATTGGCGCGACCGCAGTAACCATGATCACCAGTGAAATCGGCGGCGGGCCGGGATTCTCCGGCCCGCCATGCCTTGCCTATTCACCATGGAGGCGAATTTTTATTTCAAGATTTAGATAGATTGTGTCAGCTTTTTGGGCTGGGCGGAGACAGGTAACAAACCTTGGACAAACCTCCCGTTCCCGAAGTGACAGCCGCTCTGCTGCGGATACCCTACGAATTGCCCGATTTCCGGCAGGTGTTCGAAAAATCGCCCGAACTCCAACTGGTGGTCGACGTGCGTTTCACCATCGTCGCGGTGACCGACGCCTATTGCCGGGCAACGATGACCAAGCGCGGCGACATAGTGGGCCGCGGCCTGTTCGAAGTCTTTCCGGACAATCCCGACGACATGCGCGCCGATGGTGTCGCCAACCTGCGCGCCTCGATCCTGAACGTCATTCGCTTCCGCGCGGCGGATCGCATGGCCGAACAGAAATACGACATCCGCCGTCCCGACGGCGTGTTCGAGGAACGCTATTGGCGTCCGCTCAATTCGCCGATCCTGGGTGCCGACGGCTATGTGCGCTTTATCCTGCACGCGGTGGAGGACGTGACCGAACTTGTGCACATCCGCAAAGAGGAAGCGGCCGCCCGCAAGCGCGTCCTCGAACAGGAACGCACCGCCGCCGACCTGCGCCACTCCAACAGCGAACTGGTCGAGAAGGTGGCGCTGCTCAGGGCGTCGCTGAAACGCCTGTCGAGCATGGGTTAGACGATGCCGCCGCGCCAACGCACGCGGCCGAACACTTTCACCTTTGCTGCTTCCTCGCGTGAGAGGATCTGTACCCCGCCATCCGCATTGCGCGTCTTCAGCGCCACGCGCCCGTCGACATAGATTTCGACGAGCTTGGCGAGAAGAAAGCCGCCGCGGTCGAAAATATAGAATGCGTCGTCGGTGATCGCGTCCGCGCCGGTGTCCACCAGCATCGCGTCGCCGTCGCCGATATCGGGCGCATTGGCGCTGCCGCGATTGAACACGATCTTCAGTCGTTCTTCCGGCACCCGGATGTGCTGGGCAAGCCAGGCACGCGAGAACGCGATCTCCTCGCGCTCCTCGTCGTCGCGCGCATAAGAACCCGGTCCCGACGAGGCGTCGCTCTGCGATTGCGCGATCAGCGCGAAGCCTTCCGGTTCGCCCCCCGCCTCCCGTTCGCCTTCGCCTGACGCCAGCCAGTCGAGCGACACGTTCTGCACGCGCGCCAGCCGGGCTATGAGTTCGAACGGCGGCTTGGCGCGGCCCGCGATGTAGGACGCCAAATGCTCCGGGGTGACGCCAGCCGTTTCGGCGGCGGCTGCGCGGGATCCGAAGCGATCCAGCAGCCAGCGAATGCGCTCGCCCAATTCCATGCGGAAAACCGCCGGTCCTTCCGCCAAAACTCCGGCTCTTCTTATGTTTCCTTTAGCTCCTTTGGCAATCATCGGGTTTTCCAAAAGGTTTTGTCTTGACAGTCAAAAGAATTGTCTGGTATCCGGCTTTTTGTCGGTGTTCTGCACTTGCCGGCCGGACGAAACTTTAGGGCGCGTATGGGGAACCCTGTGGAAACCATGGGTGCCTGCCGTTCGACTTCAAGAATCCGCAGCAGTGGACCTTATCAGGGGCACATGCGGAGCGCGTCAAGACGCGCTCCGTCCAAAGGGGCATATGTCCGACGCACTGTCTGAATCCGGCGTCGCACCGCTGCTGCGGGCCGACCCGCTCGCCGACAAGCCCTGGCTCGACGCGCTTCGCACCGCGCAGTCCGCCGCCGCCTTCGCGCATACGCAGACCTTGTTCTGGATGCGCTTGCGGCACATCGCTTTTGCGCGCGACATCGAACTTCATCCCAAGCTGATCGCACTGTTCGCCTTATGGTCGGGCAAATGCGCGGGGGAAAGCCTTCCCGTTCGCCATCAATTTCCCGTCGCCGAACTGCGCCCGTGGCTCGGCCATCTGGCGCTCATCGAACGGCACGGCGAAGATTTCCTGTTCCGTCTGTGCGGCACCGATCTCATCGCGCGCTTCGGGGGCGAGGCCACGGGCCAAATGCTCCACACATGCCAGGCGCCGCACGCAAGTTTGCGCGCGGCGCTGGTGGAGGCTTGCGAAACGCATGCGCCTGTTCCGGCCGTCACGGTGACGACCGCGAACGACGATCCCGTCACCTGGTCGGAAATCGTGCTGCCGCTGGCCGGCGGTGACGGGCAGATCGCCCGTCTGTTCGTCGGCTCCTATCCGCTTCAGGCGCCACCCAGATAGTCCATCTTGCCGATCTCGATGCCCTTGTGGCGCAACAGGGCGTAAGCCGTCGTCACGTGGAAAAAGAAATTCGGCAGCGCGAAACCTGTGGCGAACTGCGCGCCCGTGAAGTTGAAGGTGCGGTTGGGCGTCTTCAATTCCACCTGACGGCTTTCCGCGCCCGCGAACTTCGACGGATCGATGCTCTTCAGGTAGTCGACGGTCTTGGCGATGCGCGCCTGCAATTCCGGGAAGGTGGTTTCGGTGTCGGCAAAGCTCGGCGGTTCCCCGCCCGAAAGCCGCGCCGCCGCGCCTTTCGCGGAATCGCTTGCGATCTGGATCTGCCGCGTGAACGGATGCATATCGGGCGCCAGCCGCGCATCCAAAAGCGATTGCAGCGGAATGTCTTTCTGCTTGGCCTGCGTCACAGCCTTGTCGATGATCTTCGACAGGTTCTGCAGCATGCCGATCATGGGGGGAATCGTAGCGTCGTAGATAGTGAAGGACACGGGGCCTCTCCGTTTGTTTTGGGGCGGCGAAGAAGACGCCGAATAAAGTGCAAGGGCAAGCCTTGAAGATTTGCACTCTGCGCTTACGTGCCCCCACGCGGGGAGAGGTAGGCGCGCGAGTTCATCAGCAAAATCGGTCGCCCGCTCCCGGAAATTACAGAAAATCCATAGATAAAAGCACGCGGTGCAACCGTCTCATCCTGGGTTCTCCAAAACGAGAAGCCGTCGGCGCTGCCATGTGTCGGCGTGGCCCGGAAATATTGGGACGGCTCGCCCAGTATTGGGTGACATCGCGCACAAAGGCGGCCCCTCGATTGTAAAGTATTTGGTAACGAAAGGTGGTGGCTACACAATCGGTTAACTTAAAATCTCTATCTTTAACGCCCATTAAGCGTCGTCCTTTTTGGGGGAACATCGGGATGTTGCGTTGGCGGAAGAATGCCTTCTTGGGGGGCACGGCAGCACTCTGTGCGATTTGTGCCGTATCGGTTGCATCCGCCGCGGATACCGTCGACCCGTTTGCCCTTTCTCCCGAACAGCTTTTTGACGCCACCGTCATGTCGGTCTCCAAAACATCGGAAGACCTTCGCGATGCGCCCGCCGCGGTCTATGTGTTGACCGGCGAAGACATCGCGCGCTCCGGCGCTACCTCCATTCCCGAAGCCCTGCGGTTGGTGCCGGGGTTGCAGGTCGCGCGCACGAATGCATCGGGATGGGCGATCAGCGTGCGCGGTTTCAACAACGCGCTCGCCAACAAGCTGCTGGTCCTGATCGACGGACGCGAAGTTTACGATCCGCTTTTCTCCGGCGTCTATTGGGATATGCAGGATACCCCGCTGGAAGACATCGAGCGTATCGAAGTCATACGCGGTCCCGGCGCGAGCCTTTGGGGCGCCAACGCGGTCAACGGCGTTATCAACATCATCACGAAGAATGCCGCCGATACGCAAGGCTCGCTCGTCAGCGTCACCAGCGGCAACGACGACCACGCCATCGTCACCGCTCGCTATGGCGGAAGCATGGGCGATGGTGCGCATTGGCGCGTCTACGGCAAATATCTCGCCCGCGCTTCGACGCAGACACCGGCCGGCGCGGACGCCAACGACGCATGGTCGGATTGGCGCGGCGGATTCCGCATGGATTGGGACCCCAACGCGCAAGGCGATACCTTCACGCTGTTGGGCGAAGTCTATGGCGGTAATGGCGGCGATCTGCGCTCCGTTCCGCTCCTGACCGCGCCTTACGCATACACCACGGATGAAAGCGTTTCGGCTTCGGGCGCCAATCTGCACGGGCGCTGGAGCCGCGAATTGGGCGACGATTCCCGCTTCACGCTGGAAAGCTATGTCGATCTGACGCGCCGCAGCCAATTCACGCTCAAGGATGAGCGTTCCACCCTCGACGTCGAAGGGCAATACGAACTTCCCGCCTGGGGCTGGCAGAAGCTGATCGTGGGTGGACTTTATCGCTATACGGTCGACGCGCTCACCGCCACACCGATCATCACCTTCGCCAAGGGCACGCGCGCCGACCAGCTGATTAGCGGTTTTGTGCAGGACAAGATCACGCTGGAAGCCGATCGCTGGATCGTCACGCTCGGTTCGAAATTTGAGCACAACGACTATTCCGGCTTTGAGGTGCAGCCAACGGCGCGGCTGCAATGGCTTGACGGCAAGGAACAGATGGCCTGGGCCTCGATATCGCGCGCCGTGCGCACGCCGAGCCAGCTGGAACAGGATCTCGATATCTTCTCCGGCGTCATCCCACCGGGCGTGTTGCCTTTGCCTATCGCCGTAGAATTGCGGCCGAGCCCGAATTTCGACAGCGAGGAATTGATCGCCTATGAGCTGGGCTATCGTCGGCAATTGGCGCCGGAGGTGCAGCTTGACCTCAGCGGATTTTATAATGACTACGACAAACTCGCCACGCTGAGCCTGCTTACGCCGGAAATCGTTCTTAGCCCCTTCCACGTCGTTCTTCCTATTGGCACGACGAACCTGACGAAGGCCAAGACCTATGGCTTCGAAGCCGTGGTCAACTGGCGCGCGGACGATCATCTCAATTTCTCCGCCACCTACAGCTACCTCCACATGAATCTGGATGGGCCGCCAAGCGATCTGGCGATCGCATCGGAAGCCGCCGAGGGACGATCGCCGCGTCATCAGTTCAATGTGCGCTCGCAATGGGATATCAACGACAGACTCTCGCTCGATACCGCGGTGTATTATGTCGATGCGTTGCCGGCATTCCCCGTGAGCGCATATTGGCGGCTGGACGCGCGGGCGGCCTGGCGCCTGACCGACGATTTGCAATTCGAACTCGTGGGCCAGAACATCCTCGACGATTCCCATCGCGAGTTCGGCGCGTCAACCGATGTGGGTGCGACGGTCATCGGCCGCAGCTTCTATGGCAGACTGACGTGGCGCTCCTGAACAAAATACATCGCGCAGGGTTGGCGCTGCTGCTGGCGGCGGGCTTTCTTTCGCCGGCTTATGGCCAGGACAACGTCCGGCTCGTCGAACAGGAAATCAAGGCCGGGCTTCTCTACAATTTCCTGAAATACACGCAATGGCCCGCCGAACACCCCAATCGCGGCGTCGTGGTTTGCCTGATCGGAGGAGACCCGTTCGGCGGCCATTTGCAGCCGATGGCGGGACGCACGGTCAACCAGCACAGTATCGAAATCCGCAATCTGCAGAACCTGCAGGACATCGACGCCTGTTCGCTTTTGTACATTCATGAAAACCAGAAGCCCAATTGGCCCCATTTGCAGAAAGCCCTGGCCGGAAAGGATGTGCTCACCGTCAGCGATTTCGACGGGTTTGCCGAATCCGGCGGGATGATCGAGTTCACCCGCAACGACAATCGCATCGGCGTCAAAATCAACGTCGATGCCGTCGCGGCGGCGCATCTGGCGGTGCAAAGCCGCCTGTTGCGGCTCGCCAGCACCGTACACACGGCCGCAACGGACTGACGCCATGCGCAGACCGCAACCCTCCATTCGCGACATTCTTCTGCTGATCACCGGCGCGCTGACTTTGATCATAGTGCTGCTGGCGGCCAAGGAGATGTATGGCAACTGGCAGCGGTTGAGCGACATTCGCTCGCTGAAAAGCGCATCCGCCCTGAGCGATCAGCTTTTCGATGCGACGGAGAAGCTCTCCGTCGAGCGCGATATCGCGCTGTCGATATTGAATGCGCCGGATGAAGCCACCGCTGCGGACCTGCGGCCACGGTTGATGGAAAGCCGCCACGACAGCGACGAAGCCCTGCGCGCCGCCATGACGGCACTGGATGGCTACGACTTTCCCGAACTTTCCGGCCTGCGCGGCCGGATCAGGGCGGGCCTTTCCAGCGTTCGGGCCCTCAGATCGGAGGTCGATGCGGCCATTCGGCAGCCCGCGAACGCGCATCGGCGCGAAGTCGCCGCGCGCTGGTCGAAAGAAGTGACGGCGCTGATAGTGGAGACACAAAATCTCTGGATTGGCTTTGTCCGGCATTTCACCGAGATCGATCCGGTCGTCACCGAGCATCTCTGGTACAAGCACTTCCTGCGCACCATCACGGATTATTCGGGCCGCGAACGTTCGCTCATCGGCCAGTTGATCGTGGAGAACGCCGATCCAACGCCGGAACAGATTGCCCAGTTGCTGCGCGGTCAGGGCGTCACCGAGGAAAGCTGGCAGATGGCCCAGGTGCTGGCCGAGCAAAGCGGCCTCTACGCCACCATCGCACCTTACTACACCGATGCCAGAAGCCATTACTCCACGATGCACGACATGATCCAGGACATGTTCTATGTCCCCGGCGCGCGGCACGAAGAAACCTATCCCATCAGTGTCGATCTGTGGTTCGAACTGTCGATGCAAGCCTCCGATTCCCTCAGCACGCTGAGAGACGCCTCGATCAAGCAGACACAGAAATATGCGCAAAACCTCATCGACGAGACGGAACGGCAAATTGCCGTGCAGGCCGCCGTTTTCCTTTTGGCGCTGCTTCTGTGCGCCTATAGCTTTCGCGTCATCGTGCGGCGTGTCATCCGCCCCATCAACACGATGGTGGACGCGCTGGTGAAAGCGACGCGCGGCGAAAGCGTGGAATTCGCGCTGCCGGCAAACCGGGGCGACGAGATCGGAAAGCTTGCCGAAGTGCTGCGAGCGTTTCAGCAGAACCTCGAAGATATCAAGAAAACGGCCGCCGAGCTCGACCGCAGCGAGAATCATTTGCGCGCGGTGGTCGATCACACGCTCGACGGGCTTATCACCATCGATGCGACGGGCGCGATCAAGAGCTTCAATCTCGCCTGCGAACGCATATTCGGCTACGCCGCTGCGGAGGTCGTCGGACAGAATGTGAAAGTTCTGATGCCGGAGCCTTATCACGGCGAGCACGACGGCTACCTATCGCGCTATCTGCAAACCGGCGAGGCGCACATCATCGGCACGCCCGGCCGCGAGGTGAGCGCCAGGCGCAAGGACGGTTCCATTTTCCCGATCGACCTGTCGATCAGCTCCTTCGTCTCGGACGACGGCCGGCATTTCTCCGGTATCATCCGCGATATCACCGCACGCAAGGAAGCCGAACTGGCATTGGCGACCTACACGCACGCGCTGGAACGCAGCAACAAGGAACTCGACGACTTCGCCTATATCGCGTCCCACGATCTCAAGGAGCCGCTGCGCGGGATCCACAATCATTCCCGCTTCCTGCTGGAAGACAACACCGACAAGCTGGACCAAGAAAGTGTAGGCAGGCTCAATCGCCTGGTGTTCCTGAGCCAGCGCATGGAGCGGCTGGTCAACGACCTGCTTTATTTCTCGCGGTTGGGGCGTCAGGAGCTTGCCATCCAGGCGGCGGACCTGAATATCGTCATCGCCGACATCGAATCCACGCTCGAACATTTCCTGGGGGAACGCAGCGCGCGGATCGTCACGGCCGAAAAGCTTCCGGTTGTTACCTGCGACAAGCCGCGGGTTACCGAATTGTTCCGCAATCTCATCACCAACGCGGTCAAATATAACGACAAGGCCGAACCGACCGTCGAGATCGGATATCTGCCTTCCAAATCCGGGCCGGACGGAAGCGTCCGCAAAAAAGTGTTTTTCGTGAGAGACAACGGGCTGGGCATTCAGCCGGAATTCCACCAGGAAATCTTCCGCATCTTCAAGCGGCTCCAGGCGAGCAAGGAACCGGAAGAAGGCACCGGCGTCGGCCTGACCTTCGTCAAGAAAATCGTCGAGCGTCACGGCGGCGAAATCTGGCTCGAGTCCGAGCCGGGCAAAGGCACCACATTCTATTTCACCTTGGAGGCGTCGCGTCATGAACCGGGATTCGAACCAAAAGCTGCGTGAATCGCAGCCCATCCTCATCGTCGAGGACAGCGCCGACGATTTCGAGGCCACCAAACGCGCCTTCGTCAAGGCAAATTTGCGCAACGCCATCGCGCATGTGCTTTCCGGCGAGGAAGCGCTCGCCTATCTGCGCTCGGATACCAAGACAAAACCGGGGCTGATCCTGCTCGATCTCAACATGCCGGGGCTCGACGGGCGCAAGACGCTCGAAATCATCAAGCAGGCGCCCAATCTCAAAAAAATCCCCGTGGTGATCCTGACCACCTCCGACGACGAGCGCGACGTGAAAGCCTGTTACGAACTGGGCGCCAACACCTTCATACAAAAGCCGGTCGATTTCGACGGGCTGATCTCGGCCATCAAGCGCCTGAAGGAATACTGGTTCGAGATCGCCCTCCTGCCAAAGGAAAACGGCCATGACTGAGGCCATCGGCGTTCTCATCATCGACGACAGCGAGGACGACCGGGCGCTCTATCGGCGCACGCTCGCCAAGAGCCGTGAGTCGACATATGAGATCGCCGAGGCCGAGGATGGCGAAACCGGGCTTGCGCGGCTCGCCGAGCAGTCGCCCGATTGCGTGCTGCTCGATTATTCCCTGCCTGGCCGCAACGGCGTCGAAGTCCTCAAGCGTCTACGCGCAAAGCACCCGTTCATTCCGGTGGTGATGCTGACCGGACAGGGCAGCGAAACCGTTGCCGTCACCGCGATGCAGGAAGGCGCACAGAACTATATCTCGAAGGCGACGATCACGCCTGAAGCCCTTCAACGCGCGATCCGGGTGGCGATCGAGCATTGTGCAATGGAACGCCGCATCCACGAACAGCGCAGTTCGCTGGAAATCTTCACCCGCGCGCTGGCCCACGATCTCAAAGAACCCGTGCGGACCATCAAGTCGTTCCTGTCCGTCATCTCATCGCATGAAACGCTTACGGAACGGGGGCAGGGATATTTCAATTATATCCAGAGCGCGGCCGATCGCATGGAAGCGCTTATCGACGCCGTTTATTTCTACACGCGGCTGGATGGCGGAAAGCAGGAACTCAGCAAGGAGGTTTGCGATGTCGCGGCCGTGCTGAAGGACGCCAAGGCCGATGTGAGCACGTTGATCCGCGAACGCAAAGCTATCGTCGTCGGCGATGCGCTGCCCCATGTGGTGGCGAACCGCCGCCAGCTTATGCAGGTTCTCCAGAATCTGCTGTGCAATGCGATCCAGCATTGCACCGAAGCCCCTCTTATCCGGGTCACTGCAACGGAAGAACCGGATCGCTGGTTGATCCGTGTGGCCGACAACGGACCGGGCATCGAGGAGGCGCAGCGGGAGAAGATTTTCGAGCCGTTCAAGCGCCTTGCCCAATCCAATGCGCAGGGTCTCGGGCTTGGCCTGGCGATCTGCAAGCGCATCGTCGAACTTCATGGCGGAAAAATTTGGTGCGAGGCTGCCCCAGATCGAGGCGCGGTATTCGTCTTCTCCTTGTCGAAGGATGCCGTTGCCGGTGTCGCAACCGAACAGGCGAAATCCACAGACGAAACACCGGCCGGCGTTGCGGAAAGAGAACAGAAGGCGCTGGCCAATCTGCTGCTGGTCGACGACAACGAGGCCGATATCGAGCTTGCCCGGATCATGTTGCTCGAAGAATCGAAATTGCGCTGCAATCTTCTCACGGCGCGCGACGCCTACGTGGCCATGGAAATCTTGCGAAACAACACCGGCGAGGCGTCGATGGTCGATCTGTTGCTGCTGGATATCAACATGCCCGGCATGGATGGATTCGAATTGCTCGAAGCGATGCGCGCCGTCGAATCGCTGCGCGACGTGCCGGTGCTGATCTGTTCGACTTCGGGTTACGACAAGGATATGGAGCGCGCGAAGGCGCTGGGGGCCATAGGCTATCTCGCCAAGCCCGCCGAACTCGACAAATTGAAACCCTTTCTCGAACGGATCGGGCGCCTGTGCCTTTTCCGCGACGACCAAGGTCACACGTTGTTGCGGGCGGCAGCGCCGGCCGGAGCATCGACTTCCCGCGGCCAGGGGTCGGCGTAGGCCGATCCTATGCCGCTTTCTGCTGAACAGCCGGAAGCGTGAAGAAAAATGTCGTGCCTTCGCCGGGCTGGGATTCATACCAAATTCGGCCGCCGTGGCGCTCGACGATTTTTCGGCTGATGGTCAACCCCATTCCAATTCCGTCATAATTCTCCCGGTCGTGCAAACGCTGAAACAGCAAAAACACGCGCTCGGAGAATTTCGTGTTTATGCCGATGCCATTGTCGGCCACACGAATGATCCATTGATCCCCGTCGGCCTCCGCTTTGATGCGGACGTAAGGCGTGCGATCGCCGCGAAACTTGATTGAGTTGTCTATCAGATTCTCGAACACCCGCCCTATCTGCATGTCATCGGCCATGACGCGAGGCAGCGCGCCGATATCGACATTCGCGCCTGACCTTGTGATCGCGGAGCTGAGGTTCCTTACGGCGGCTCTGGCCACCACGGTCAAGTCCGTCGGCTCCGGCAGCCGGCCGCGGGTGCCGACCCGGGAATACGCCAAAAGAGCCTCGACGAGGCGCTGCATTCTCTTCGCACCGTCGGAAGCGTATGCGACGTACTTTTCGCCACGCTCGTCGAACTTGTCCTTGTAACGCTGAGCCAGCAATTCCGTGTAGCTGGCCACCATCCGCAACGGCTCTTGCAGATCGTGCGACGCGATATAGGCGAATTGCTCGAATTCGGAGTTGCAGCGCTTGAGTTCGAGTGTCCGGTCGGCGAGCAGCTGTTCATTGCGTGCCGTCTTGGCAACCTCGCGTTCCAAAGCCGCCGCGTGTTCGCGGGCCACGACGGATAATCGCGAATAGGCCGATCCCAACATGAGGATCGCAATTGCGCCGGCAAGGATCAGCAATCCCATCGCGACATCTAGATATGTCAGCATATCCATACGCCCCGTGCTCCCAACGGCGGCCCGCGCCCACCTCAAGTGAGCTGCATCCGCCTGCAAGGTTGCGCAAGAATGTAACAATGCCTGCTAAGAAGGCGTTAACTAGGGGATCGTTTCACGGTACCGACGGCTGTTGTTGATCGAAGCCGCAAACCGGCCCGTCAGCCCGTCAGATAGCCGAGCACGAGGCGCGTGGCTTCGTCGATGAGCGCGTCCATCGCTTCCTCCGATACCATCTTATGGTCCAATACCGCGTTGTGCGTCACGGCCTCGATCGATGTCACGCATATGAATGCCGCAAGCTCCAGGTCGGCGGCGCGAATCTCGTCCCTATGGCTCCCAAGGTAGGCCCTGAAGAGGGCATAGTTTTCCCGGTTGAAGGTTTCCGCCTTCTCAAGCCTTCCCACGCGCGGAATCTGCTCCGCAAGCACGCGATGCAGCTTCGGGTCGACGCGATGCGCCTTGACCGCCACGGCGACGAGCGTGCGCACGCCTTGTTCCATCGGTTGGTTCGCAGCTTCCGCCAGTTCGCCCCGGACGACCTGCATGATCTCCTGCCGATGGCGCTCGATAACGGCGGCGACCAACGCCTCCTTGCTGGGAAAATATTGGTAGAGGGAACCAACGCTCACGCCCGCCACTTCGGCGATCCGGTTTGTGCTGGCCTTGTCGAAACCCTCCCTGACGAGAATGCGAGCGGTGGCTTCAACCAGCGCGTCGACGGTCGCGCGCGATCTTTCTTGCGAGGCTTCCTTCCTGGGATTCGTGAGCGGTCTGCGTGCCATTTTCCGTCATGTCCAATGCGAGTTTTAAAAGCGAATGATCGCTCGTATTCTGTCACACATGGAAACGAGGGACAACATCCGTGCACAACGCGGGGCCGTTCGGGAGACGACAAAATGCACGACACGCTGCAACGCCTGTTCCAATACAAAGCCTGGGCGAACGACGAGTTACTAAGGGCTTTGGCCAAGCTCGGCGGCGAATCCCCCATAACGAATTTGGCCATCAAGGCGCTGAGCCACACTTACGTCGTCGACCGGATCTTCGCCGCGCATTTGAGGCGAAAAGCCCACGCCTACACATCGGCCAACCTGAGCGAGATGCCGACACTGGAAGCCTTGTCCGCGGACATGCGCGCAAGCGACCGCGAATATATCGACTATGTGTCGACACTTGATAGCGGCCAACTGGCCGAACGCATCGACTTCACCTTCACCGACGGCGCCCCCGCCTCGATGTCGCGCGAAGAAATGCTCCTGCACGTCATCACCCACGGCGTCGGCCACCGCGGCCAGGTCAGCGCCGTCATGCTGCTCAATTCCGTCCCGCCGGCAAAGGACGGTTTCACCACCTATCTGCACGAAGCCGAGGCTTCCACGAGACGGCGGGCTGCATGAGTGCCGTCTCCAAGAGACCCGGAACGTGACGCCAGAACCAGCCGCTCAAATTCTGGCTAGTCTACATCGGTAAATGTTGGATTGAATCCGATTTCGCGGAGCGGGCGGACAAGGTGGTGGAGATCGCTGCCGTTCACGAACATAAAGGACTAGCCGTCAGTTGCTTGCGGCCCTGCGCGCAACGCGCCAGTGCAAGAACGAGAAGCCCGCCGCGCAAAACGTTCCCACGGCGAACACTGCATAGTTCGCGAACCTGTTCATGATTGCGAGACCGGCAGTGGGACGGATATCGTTTGGGATGTCATGAACCGCGGCCCGTACCTGTTCCAACCGAGCGCCGTAGCTTGCCGAAAAGGAAGCGTACCACGCCGATTCAAACGCCGCCGAAGTGGCCGTCAAAATGTAGAGCAACAAGATCAGGCCGAAGAACCACGGCGGAATGTGCTTCGCAGCAAAATATGTTGCGACGACCAATGCTGTGGTAACGGTTATCCACCATTGTGCCGCCGTGTAGGAGAGGTTGATCCATATCGAAACGGCCTGGATCAGATCGATTTCGTGCATAGCTTGTCCTCGCTGATGCGTGAATGCCGAACCGGGTGAGCCGGAAGAAACCTCGGAAACGCGGGAGAAAAAGCAAACGCTGCGAAAGCGCGCAGACCCTCAGATTAGCAGGAGTCGCGATTCGTACACAGAGGGCGCCGAAAGGCGGTTGCGGTCACAAGCCTTGTTATGCCTTGCGCCACGTTATTTCTGTAACCCAACAAAAAGGCCCGGTGTTTCCACCGGGCCTTTCCGCATTTCTGATTGAACAACTGGATTTAGAAGTCCATGTCGCCCATGCCGCCCGGCATTCCGCCGCCCGGCATGCCGCCCGCTTCCTTCTTCGGACGGTCGGCAACCATGGCTTCCGTCGTGATCAGGAGGCCCGCAACAGAACCTGCGTTCTGAAGCGCGGTGCGAACGACCTTCGTCGGGTCGACGATGCCGGCGTCGATGAAGTCGCCGTATTTTTCGCCCTGCGCGTCGTAGCCGAACGTCGACGACTTCTGCTCCAAGAGCTTGCCGACCACGATGGAGGCTTCCACACCGGCATTCTCGACGATCTGACGGATGGGGGCCTGGATCGCCTTGCGGACGATCGCGATGCCCTGCGTCTGGTCTTCGTTGTCGCCGGTCAGGCCGTTGAGCGCCTTGGTGGCATAGAGAAGGGCCGTGCCGCCGCCGGGGACGATGCCCTCTTCGACAGCCGCCTTCGTCGCATTGAGCGCGTCGTCGACGCGATCCTTGCGTTCCTTCACTTCCACTTCGGTGGCGCCACCGACGCGGATCACCGCAACACCGCCCGCGAGTTTCGCCAGGCGTTCCTGCAGCTTTTCCTTGTCGTAGTCGCTGGTGGTCTCTTCGATCTGTTGCTTGATCTGGCCCACGCGCGCCTGAATGTCGGCTTTCTTGCCGGCGCCGTCGATGATGGTCGTGTCGTCCTTCGTGATGCGCACTTTCTTGGCGGTGCCCAGCATGTTGAGCTTCACGTTCTCGAGCTTGATGCCCAGGTCTTCGCTGATGACCTGGCCACCGGTGACGATGGCGATGTCTTCCAGCATGGCCTTGCGGCGATCACCGAAGCCCGGCGCCTTCACGGCCGCAACCTTGAGGCCGCCGCGCAGCTTGTTGACGACGAGGGTCGCCAGCGCTTCGCCTTCGACTTCTTCGGCGATGATCACAAGCGGACGTCCGCCCTGAACGACCGCTTCGAGGATCGGCAGCATCGGCTGCAGCGAGGAGAGCTTCTTCTCGTGGATGAGGATGAACGGCTCGTCGAGCTCGGCCACCATCTTCTCGGCGTTGGTGATGAAGTAGGGCGAGATGTAGCCGCGGTCGAACTGCATGCCTTCCACGACATCCAGCTCGGTGGCGAGCGACTTCGCTTCTTCCACCGTGATCACGCCTTCATTGCCGACCTTCGCCATGGCTTTGGCGATCATGTCGCCGACTTCCTTGTCGCCGTTGGCGGAAATCGTGCCGACCTGGCCGATTTCTTCGTTCGACTTCACCTTCTTGGAGCGCTTCTTCAGATCGGCGACGACGGCTTCAACCGCCTTCTCGATGCCGCGCTTCAGGTCCATCGGGTTCATGCCGGCGGCAACGGCTTTCTGGCCTTCGCGCACGATCGCCTGGGCCAGGACCGTGGCCGTCGTGGTGCCGTCGCCGGCCACGTCGTTGGTCTTGGAAGCGACTTCGCGCACCATCTGTGCGCCCATATTTTCGAACTTGTCTGCGAGTTCGATTTCCTTCGCGACCGTCACACCGTCCTTGGTGGTGCGGGGCGCGCCGAAGCTCTTTTCGATGACGACGTTGCGGCCCTTGGGGCCCAGCGTCACCTTCACGGCGTCGGCGAGGATGTCGACGCCGCGCAGCATCCGCTCGCGGGCATCGGCACCGAATTTAACGTCTTTGGCTGCCATGTGATGTGTCTCCTAAACTCAGTGTACGGATTAAGCGGCTTTCTTCGAGGCAGGCTTGCGGCCTTCGAGAATGCCCATGATGTCGGACTCCTTCATGATCAGGAGTTCCTGGCCTTCGACCTTCACTTCGGTGCCCGACCATTTGCCGAACAGAACGAAGTCGCCGACCTTCACTTCGGGGGTAACGCGCTTGCCGTTGTCATCCAGCGCGCCGGGGCCGACGGAGATGACTTCGCCTTCCTGCGGCTTCTCCTGGACGGTGTCGGGGATGATGATGCCGCCGGGGGTCTTTTGATCCTCCTGGACGCGGCGGACGACCACGCGGTCGCCAAGCGGACGGAATTTCATGGATGAGGGCTCCTCAAAAAGATTAAAACTTACAAGTACTTGTGAGACGCCGGCCCCGAGGGGCCAGATATGGCAGCACTCACCCGTAGGGAGTGCCAACCAGCCTGCGGTACTTAGTGAGGCCCCCCTGAGGCGTCAAGTCTTCTGCGGCGAGATTGCCGCGGCGGAAGAGCAACTTCATTCAACTGTCATCCCGGCCAAGCGGCGTTGGCCGCGCAGAGCCGGGACCTATCGCGCCCGTTTCTCCATGGGTCCCGGTTCTCGCTTGCGCTCGACCGGGATGACAGGGAAAGGAGTGTTCAAAGCAATCGGTATCAGAAAGCACCACCATGACAGTCGGCACCATCCCCGAGGGCTTCTTCGCGCTGCATATGGGCGAGTGGGGTTTCATCCCCGAAAACGGCCCGCTTTATGGCAAGCGCGAGGACAATTTCTTTCTGCTCGGCTTTCGCGTCGAGGAACGCCACTGCAATCCGGCCAAGATCTGCCATGGCGGAATGCTGATGACGTTTGCGGATATGCAATTGCCGTTCGGCATTCGCCTGCAGGCGATCTCCGATCCCGGCTTCCTGCCGACCGTGAGCTTGAGCGCCGAATTCATGGCGCCCGCGCCGTTGGGATCATGGGTGCAAGGCCGCACCGATGTGCTCAAGACCACGCGCAATCTCGCCTTCGCGCAATGCCTCGTCACGGCGGACGGCGAACCCGTCCTGCGCGCCAGCGGCATCTTCAAAGTCGCCTCCGCCAAAGGCGACGTGGCCCCGCTCGCAAGGGTGCTCGGCAAGGACGGCTAGCTCCACTTACCTCCCCCTACGCGGGGAGGTCGTCGTCGTGCATCGGCACGACGACGGGTGGGGCCTTCACGCACGGTATTCGTTGCGCGTCCCCCCACCCGCCACGCTTGCGCGTGTCGACCGCCCCGCGTAGGGGGCGGTAAGATAAAGGCTGCCCCACAGGAGGCGCGAACCATGCCGAAATTCGAAGGCTTCCCGAAAGACTTCTACGCATTCTTCCGCGAACTAAAGCAGCACAACGAACGCGAATGGTTCGAAGACAACAAGCAGCGCTTCCGCGATCATGTGCAGATGCCGATGAGCGCCTTCATCGAAGCGATGGCGCCGGAGATGAAGAAAGTCTCCAAACATTTCGTCGCCGATCCGCGCCCCAATGGCGGCTCGATGTTCCGCATCTATCGCGACGTGCGCTTCGCCAAGGACAAGCGCCCCTATAAGGAACATGCCGCCTGCCATTTCCGTCATGTCACGGCGAAGGATGCGCACGCGCCGGGCTTCTACATGCACTTCGCGCCCGACGAGGTTCTGTTCGGCGGCGGATCGTGGATGCCGCCTTCGGATTCGCTGGCGCAAATCCGCGAAACCATCGCCGCCAAACCCGCGCTCTGGACGAAGGTGAAATCCGACAAGGCCTTCGCCAGAACCTTCGACGGCATTCAGGGCGACGCACTCTCGCGCCCGCCGCGCGGCTTCGCGCCGGACCATCCCCAAATCGAAGATATAAAGAAGAAAAGCTTCTTCGCGCTGCGCGAAGCGGACACCAAACTCACCCAGCATCCCAAGCTCGTGGGCGAAGTCGCCGACACGTTCAAGGCCGCGAGCCCGTTGATGAAATTCATCTGCAACGCGCTGGCGGTGCCGTATTAATTCCAAAACAAACCCTCCCCTTGAGGGCGGCGAAAAATGCAAAGCATCAATGGGAGGGGTTTAGTTTACGTCAGACGGATGCGAATGAAATATAACTAACGCCGATTAACCACACGCCCGTTTCAACGCTTCCGTAACGCACAGCGCGTTATCCCATCCCATGTGGTTTGGGGTTCAATGCGTTGGCCGAGATCGTTCCCTATCGACGCCCGTCCAAAACACGGCGCAAAACGCATGCGTTGTTTGCGCGGTGGAGCTATCTGCCGTGGCAACCGCTTGCGGTGCTCATGCTCGTCGCAACGACGTTCATCACGATCCAGTTCGTCAGCACCAGCACGCACCAGCTTTCCAAAGAAATGGAAAGCGCGGCGGTTGACGACGACAATCGCGTCTCTACGGCAGACGCGCCGATGCCTCTTTGCAAAGGCTGGCCGCGCGTGAATTGCGTGATCGACGGCGATACCATCTGGTATCGGGGCGAGAAAATCCGCATCGCGGACATCAACGCGCCGGAAACGCACGATCCGCATTGCGCCTACGAAGCCGATCTCGGCCGGCGCGCGACCGACCGGATGATTTCATTGTTGAATGCGGGTCCATTCGACATCGCGGCGACAGGCGATCGCGACGAAGACGTCTACGGCCGCAAATTGCGGATCCTCGAACGCAATGGCCGTTCGCTCGGCCAGATTCTGGTTAGCGAAGGCCTCGCGGAACGCTGGCAGGGTTATCGGCGCAATTGGTGCGCTTGATCACTTCTTCGCCGCCACGCGCCAGATCGCATCCCCCGTGTCGTCCGCCACCAGCAGCGCACCATCGGGCGCAACCACCACGCCCACCGGCCGCCCATACGCCGTGCCCTCTTTCGGCAGGAAACCGGTCAGGAAATCCTGCGGCGGCCCGCTCGGCATGCCGTTCCTGAACGGCACGAACACGACCTTGTAACCGACATAAGGCGAACGGTTCCACGAGCCGTGTTCGCCGATGAACGCGCCGCCGCGATAGTGCTGCGGGAAGGCATCCGCCGTGTAGAACGCCAAACCCAGCGCCGCCACATGCGCGCCCAGCGCATAGTCCGGCGCCTTGGCTTTGGCCACCATGTCGGGCCGCTGCGGATCGACGCGAGCGTCGACATGCCTGCCCCAATAAGACCACGGCCAGCCATAGAAATCGCCGTCGCGCACGCGCGTGAGGAAATCGGGCACCAGATCGTCGCCCAGGAAATCGCGCTCGTTCGCCACCGTCCACAATTCTCCGGTCTGTGGTTCGTAGGCCAGCCCGTTCGGATTGCGGATGCCCGATGCATAAATGCGCAACGCCGAACCGTCCGGATTCATCTCCAGGACGGTGGCGCGATGCTTCTCGTTCTCGATGCCGTGTTCGCCGACATTGCTGCCCGAACCGACCGTGACATAGATCTTCCTGCCGTCCGCACGCGCGAACAGGTTGCGCGTCCAGTGATTGTTGTAACCGCCGACCGGCAGCGAGAGAATCTTCTTTCCGCCCGCGATGCGGGTTTGCCCGTTGCGATAAGGATAGACGCGCACGCTGCCCGTATCGGCGACATAGAACTTGTCGCCCAACACCAGCATTCCGAACGGCCGGTCGAGATCGCGATCCAGGAAAGCGTAGCTGCGATCGACAACCCCGTCGCGATTGGAATCGCGCAACAGCGTGATCCGGTTGGGGCTCGGCCGGATGACGCCCGTGTGCCGCTCCAGGAAATAATGGATGCGGTCTTCCATCGATTTGGATGGCGTCTTGATGGTGCTCGATTGCGCCACCAGCACGTCGCCGTTGGGCAGCACATAGAGCCAGCGCGGATGTTCGAGCCCCGCATAGCGCGTGACGGCAAACCCCTTCGGCGCGTGTGGGGTCTTGCCCTTGGGCCACGCCTCATGGGTCGCGAAGTGCAGCGACGGGAATATGCCGGTATCGGGCGGGGAGATTCTGGGGTTCGGCCCGGTGCTGGAAGAGGGCGTCGAGCCGGAACCGCCCGCAAGCAGGCCAATGGCAAGCAGGCCTGCCATGCGAACAAAGTGTCGTGCCACGTTGATGTCCCTAGTATAATCGGCGCACTTGGGAATCCGAGACTAACCCGATGAGCGGCAACCCGACAGAGGAAGAACACGAAGCCGGCCGCGTGCGACGGCCGCATCCGCGCTGGCGCATCGTGCGCGACGTGGCGGTGCTGCAACTCAAGCTCTTTATCGGCAATGTCCACAATTTGCTTCTGATGCCGGTGTGCCTGTTCGCCGCCGCCCTCGACATCCTGTTCAAGAATCGCCGCGACGAGGCGTTGCTTTACAAGACGCTCGCCTGGGCGCGCCATTTCGAGGAGCGCATCGGCCTCTACAGCGCGCTCCACGGCGACCCGCACAATCCCCCGGAGAAATACAGCATCGATGCGCTGATCGCCCGCGTCGAGAACGCGATCAAGCACGACTACGAACGCGGCGGTACGACGGCGAGCATGAAAGCCGCCGCCGACAAGGCGCTGGATCGCGTTGCTGCGAAAACGGCGCTTATTCGCGCCAAACGCCAGCCGGATTCAAACGCGGAATAAGAAGCGCGGACTTTGCCGATACGTTCGATTTGCGGCTACCGGTTGGATGCAGGCCCGCGTGTCAGGCGGCTTTTCTGCGCCTTGCAAAGCCCAAACCGAAAAGACCTGCTCCAAGCAAAGTCAATGACGCAGGCTCTGGCGCTTTGGCCGTGACGATCAGCGAGCCGCTGTTGGCGGTCGCGTTCCACGTTTCGGCACTACAGACCCAAGTCCATACGTTATCGACCTTTTTTTGCGTGCAGTGCTTGGTGCCCGCATATGCGGTGATAATGGTGCCGGTGGGAAAATCGAAGAGCGTTGTAAATTGCGGATCGGTCGTCGCGCCGAAGGTAACCGAACCGAAATTTGCCGAATAAACGGCATAGCCGGTTGCCGTTGGCTGGACGTTCTGCGTCAGCGGCAAAAACGCTCCGATCGGATTGGTCGGCGAGGCCGCGATGCCGAGATAGACATCCAACTGTCCACTGCTCCAGGCGGTCGCGCTGACGAGCGAGAGATTGACCGGCAACGTCACGCCGGTATTCGTGCCGGTGACATTGACGGTTTCGGCGAATGCGCCCGCGACGCTGTTCGGAATGAGGACCACGAGGTCGAAATCATCCACGGTTCCGCTGTCCGGGCTCGCCCTGAAGCCGAAGTTCGGAGAAGAGTCCGATACCGGCGTTATCGATCCGTTGTCGGTGCAGGTTGGGGTTGGCGCCGTGCAGAACCCGTGCATCGCTCCTGCGACGGCATGAGACGGCAGAAGAGCGACGACCGTACCGACGCCGGCAATGATCGCCGGCGCAAAGAACTTTGAAACCTTACCCACGACACCCACTTTATCTAAAGCGTACAGTGGGATTTCCGCAAAGTTCGGGCCGCGGGGCAACAGAAGCCTAAAGATATGATTAATATGACACTATATTTGGTGTATTTGTAATCGATATTGTCAGTCAGGCCGCCACCGCCTTCATGCTCATCACATCGAGCATGAAGCTGCCATCCGCCTCGATGGCGAAATGTTTGGCGACGTCCTCGCTCATATCCTTCTGAAGCGCGCGAATGGCGTTGGCATAGACGGGCGGCGTCTGCATGCGCGCGATCCAGGTCGCGAAATCCAAATGTATCCTGCGTTCGGTCGCGGGCGCAGGCTCGAAGCCCGCCTCGCGCGCCATCTGCGTCCATTCGGCCACGGAATAATCGCGCACATGGCTCGGGTCGCGCAGCATCTCGATGGTCTGGATGAAGGTGTCGAGCAGCGGATTGGGCGGCGGCACCGCATCCATGAACATCGCGGCCGCGCCCTTCTTCGCCACGCGGCGGGCCTCGCGCAATCCGGCGCGGATATCGTGCCAATGATGGGCGCTGAAGCGCGTGACGACGAAATCGAAACTCGCATCGGGGAACGGAAGCTTCTCCACCGTGCCCTGTTGCGTCTTCAAATTCGAAAGCCCGCGATTGCCCGCTTCCTGCGCCACCGCCGAAAGCATCTCTGCCGAAAGATCGTAAGCTGTAATCTCGCCCACATGCGGCGCAACCGCGAAGCTCGCATGGCCGCCGCCGCAGCCGAGATCGAGCGCGTGCGCAAATTTGTTGGCGCTTGCAAATTCCGCAAGCTCTTTCAGGTCCTCGCCTTGTGCATGCACTGCGCTCTGCACGTAAGCCGCGGCGCGCGGACTGAACTGTTTGCTGACCAGATTGTGAACGGTGTTGCTCATCACTTCGCCAGATAGGCCTCCAACACGTTGACGGTGTTTTCCGCCAGCGCGTCGAGATTGTAACCGCCTTCGAACACGAACAAAGTGGGTTTACCTGTCTGTTTCAGCATGTCGCCCATGCGTTTGTAGTCTTCTGTCCGCAATTTGAAGCGGCAAATGGGATCGCCCTCGAATGTGTCCAGCCCCAGCGACACCAGCACCACATCCGGCCCGAACGCATTCACCCGCGCAATCGCAGCGCTCAACGCCTGCGAATACGCCACCCAATCCGTCTTGCGCGGCAACGGCATGTTGACGTTCGCATCTTCGCCCGCGCCTTCGCCGCGCTCATCCGCGAAACCCAAAAAGTGCGGATAGGCGAAAGAGGGATCGGCGTGGATCGAAACGAACAGCACGTCGGGGCGATTGTAAAAGATCGCCTGCGTGCCGTTGCCGTGATGATAGTCCACGTCGAGGATCGCAGGCCGCGATCCCTGATCGGCAAACCACTGCGCCGCGATGGCGACATTGTTGAGGTAGCAATAGCCGCCATAAAGATCGGCGCTCGCGTGATGTCCCGGCGGCCGCGCCAACGCGAACGCAGCTTTCTCGCCCTGCTGAATCGCACGCGCCGCACTCAGCGCCACATTGGCGGCATTGCGTGCGGCTTCCCACGTCCCCTTCAAAATCGGCGTCGCCGTGTCGAACGTATAGGAACCGAGCCGCGCCTCGATATGCCCGTGCAACTGCGTGCGAAGTCCGCGCGCGGGCCACGCCGACGGCACCGCCGCCGCATTCGGGTCGCGATAGCGCTTCACCCATTCGTCATGCGCTTCGGTGAGGAAGGAAACGAACTCCGCGTCGTGGATGCGAACGAGCGGCGCATTGCCGAATTCGCTCGGCGGCAAAACCGGCCCCAGCTTGCGTTCCTCGATGCGTGCGCGCACGCGCTCGGCGCGTTCGGGAATCTCGACGGCAGGCGTCAGCTTGCCGCCTTCGAACTCCTGCTCGGGCGCGTGTCCCAGATGCGCGGGCGAATAGTAAGTTTGCAAGCACGTTCTCCGGGTTGCCGGATGAAGGATAGGCCGGGCAGCGGTCACCGCGAAAGGCGAAACTAACCCGCGCTAAGCAGGATCGCGCCAGTGGCAATCGCGCCCGCCGCCAGCCAGCGGCGAAGGGGCATCCGCTCGCCCAGGAAGTGCATGGCAAGGCCGGTGCCGAACAGCACGCTGGTTTCGCGCAAGGCCGCCAACTGCGCCGTGGCCCCAAACCGGTAGGCCAGCATCGCCGAGCCATAGGTCGTGATCGAAAGAAAGCCCAGCAGCACGCCCAGCTTCCATTGCCGCCGCGCCTCTATCACCACCGCCCGCCCGCGAATACCCGGCGCGGTGACAAGCACGCAGAACCCGTGCGCCACGAAGAACCACAGAACATAAGTGAAAGGATCGCCGACCGAGCGCACGCCCGATGCGTCGATCAGCGTGTAGCACCCGATGGTGATGCCGGTCGCCAGCGCAAATCCCAACCCCTTCGTTGCGCCTTCTGTCGCGCGATGCGAAAGCCCGATGGCAATCACGCCACCGCAAACGAATACGATGCCCAGCAATTCCACCGCCGGCGCATGCTCGCCCAAAATGAAAATCGCGCCCAGCGCCGTGAACAACGGCCCCGTCCCGCGCGCCACCGGGTACACCGCAGAGAACGCCGCATTCTCGTAAGACAGCACGAGAAACAACTCGTAGATCGCATGCACGAACGCCGTGCCGACAAGAAACCAGATCGCGCGGCCGCTCGGCAGCGGCACGAAGAAAAGGGCAGGCGCCACGATGATCGCGGAGAACACCCCGATCAAAAGCCGCATCGCATATTTGTCGTCCGCCCGCTTCGTCAGAATGTTGACGACGGCGTGGACAACGGCGGAAAGCAGAATCAGGAAGAGGGCGAGCATGTGGGAGGAAGCTAACACTTACCTCCCCCTCGCGGGGAGGTCGGCGTCGTGCATCGGCACGACGACGGGTGGGGCCTTCACGCACGGTATTCGTTGCGCGGCCCCCACCCGCCACGCTTCGCATGTCGACCTCCCCGCAAGGGGGAGGTAAGAAGAGAGCAGCGATGAAAGAGCAAAAATGACCTACCTCAACGAATCCCTCATCGGCGTCCCCGGCGGCCGCGCGAAGATCCAAACCCCCGCACTCGTGGTCGATCTCGACATCCTCGAACGCAACATCGCGCGCATGGCAGACCACGCGAAGAAGCACGGCATCGCGCTGCGCCCGCACGCCAAGACGCACAAGAGCGTCGAGATCGCCAAACGCCAGCTCGCGGCGGGCGCGCTCGGCATCTGTTGCGCGAAACTGGGCGAGGCCGAAGCGCTGGCGGCAGGCGGCATCGACTCCATACTTCTCACATCGCCCGTGGTGACCGATGCGGGCATCGCGCGCGTGATCGCGTTGAACGGCAGGATGCGCGAACTGATCGTCACCTGCGACAACGCCGAAATCGCCGGCCAACTTGCCGACGCGGCGAAAGCGGACGGCAAAAAATTGAAAGTCTTTATCGACATCGATCCCGGCCTCTGCCGCACCGGCATCCGTCCGGGCGATGGCGCCGTCGCGCTCGTCGAACAGGTCGCAAACGCGCCTGTTTTGGAATTCGCAGGCCTGCAATGTTACGCGGGCCAGGTGCAGCACATGGAATCGCCCAACGAACGCCGCGCCCGTTCGCTCGAAGCGTTGAAGGAACTGGGCGAGTTGCGCGACGCGCTCAAGGCCAAAGGTGTCGCGCCGCAAACCCTCTCTGGCGGCGGCACCGGCACCTTCGACATCGATCCCGATGCGCGCGTGCTCACCGAATTGCAGGTCGGCTCCTACGTCTTCATGGACCGCCAATATAATGATGTGTGGGAAAAGCCCGGCGACCGCCCGCCGTTCGAGGTTTCGCTGTCCGTGCAAACCACGGTCGTCAGCGCCAATCGCGACGGCCTTGCCACCACCGATGCGGGGCTCAAGGCGTTTGCAACCGATGCCGAAGCGCCGAAGATTCTGTCCGGGGCGCCGGAAGGCGCCAATTATTTCTTCTTCGGCGACGAACAGGGCGGCGTTTTCTATCCGCCAGGCGAAAAAAAATTGCGGCCGAAAGATGTCCTTAGTTGCGTGGTTCCGCACTGCGACCCCACGGTCAATCTCTATGATTGCTATCACGCCGTTCGCGGCGACATTTTGGAAGCGATCTGGCCCGTGGATGCGCGCGGACGCTCGGCGTAAATCCTGCTCGCGCGCAGGTTCCGCGGAACGGCGGGAAGCCTGAAAGCATTGTTCATACTGGGTTCAGCCGCCCCCTGCGATCTTCGCAAGCGACAGGGGCTGGCAGTTCGGAGAGCAGCTATGAACAAACTCGCCAAAATTGCGCTTGGTGCCGCGATGATCGCAGGCGCCGCCACGTTGGCCGCGCCGCCCGCGTCCGCGCGTGTGAGCGTCGGCATCGGAGTCGGCGTCGGGTATCCGGGATATTATCCCGGCTATTATTACGGCCCGCCGCGCTATCGCTATGGGCGCTATTGCGATCCCTACAGCCCTTATTACGATCCGTATTATTGCGGCGATCCGTATTACGACAGCTCCTATTATGGCGGCTATTACGGTTCGCCGTTCTTCGGCGACGTGATCTTCTACGACGGTGGATGGTGGCGCGGTCCGTTCCGCCATCGTCACTGGCGCGGCCACGACTGGTATTGGGTGAACAATGGCTGGCACCGCAACGAATGGCGCGGGCGCGTGCCCCACAACGTCAGCTTCCGCAACGGTGGGTATTATCGCGGCGGCCGCTATGGCGGCTTCCACGGCTCCGAACATTTCGGACGCAGCCACGGCTCCTTCCGCGGAAACAGCGGCTCGTTCCATGGCCACGCCGGTCACTCCGGCGGCGGCCATCACAATCACTGAATGCGAATCGCGCGTCTGGCGTTAGGCAGCGCGGTTTGCAAAGCGGCCCCGGCGGCGTTGCCGGGGCCGCTTTCTTTTTGCGATAATCGTTCGCGCCAAATTTTTTCCTCTGCCTTTTTTCGGAACGATTGGGTTCATCGTCAGTTCACGTACGAATTGTCATGATTGAAACAGTGAAGGGATTATTGGAAAGGACACTTCTGATGCGAAGCACTTTCAAAGCCTTTGCCGCTGCCGCCACAATGGCGGGCGCGGCCATGTTTGCCTCCGCGCCTGCGAAAGCGGATGGATTTGGAATCACGTTCGGCCCCGGCGGAGGCGTCTCGTTTTCCGTTTCGTCCGGCGGCTATTGCGACGAGTGGGGCTGCCCCGACGACTATTGGGGATACCCGGTCTACTACGGCCCGGTCTTCTATCACGGCCGCTGGTACAACGGCCCGATCTACTATCGCTACTATGGCGGCAACTATTGGTATTGGGTCCATGGCGGCTGGCGTCGTGACGAATGGCGCGGTCCTCGCCCCGATTGGTGGCGTGGCAACTATCGCTACGGCTCGGCGCTGAGCCTCGACTATTACCGCAGCCACGGCTTCCATGTGCGTGACAACGACTGGAGGCGCTATCGCAGCTGGAGCCGCACCCATAACTGGGATCGCGACCATCGCGATTGGGGCCGCGGACATGACTGGAACCACAACGGCAACTGGGATCGCGGCCGCGACAACGACCGTCACGATTGGAATCGCGGAGATCGCACTCGTTTCAACAGCGGCGAAATCCGTCACGACAATCGCGAGATTCGTCAGGACCGCCGCGACGTGAGAGGCGACTGGAATGATCGCCGTGGCGATCGCAACGAAGTACGCGGCGACACCCGCGAACTGCGTCAGGATATGCGTCAGGGCGCAGGGACGGGAGAGATCCGCAATGATCGGCGCGAAATCCGCAATGATCGCCAGAACCTTCGTCAGGACCGTCAGGAAACACGCGGCGACCGGCGGGAACTGAATCAGGATCGTGGCGAACGTCACCGCGACCGCAACGATAACGATGGCGGCGACAACGGCCACCGCCACCACTAAATAAACCAAAGTGCTTTTGGCCCCGGCCTTGCGCCGGGGCCTTTTTCTTTTGCGGGAACAGGTATTTGGGAAATCTTCTGCGCCTGCAAACGCGGATGTGCAAATCCTGTTGCGCATAAACATTATATTTCAAACGCGCTTGACCCGTTTCGCGGCCCGCGCGATGTGATCGGGCCGAACCAAGGAAGGCCCCCATGCGCATCGGTGTCCCCAGGGAAATCAAGAACCACGAATATCGCGTCGGCATGACGCCCACCGCCGTGCGCGAGTTGACCGCGCGCGGCCATGAAGTGTTCGTCGAGACGCAAGCCGGCGAAGCCATCGGCCTGCACGACGAAATGTACACCCGCGTCGGCGCGAAGATTCTGCCGAACGCCGACGAAGTGTTCGCCACCGGCGACATGATCGTGAAGGTGAAGGAGCCGCAGCCCGTCGAGATCAAGCGCCTGCGCAAAGGCCAGACGCTTTTCACCTATCTCCATCTCGCACCCGATCCCGAACAGACCAAGGGGCTGCTCGAGTCCGGTGCCATCTGCATCGCTTATGAAACCGTCACCGATGCGCGCGGCGGTCTCCCGCTGCTCGCGCCGATGAGCGAAGTCGCGGGCCGCATGTCCATTCAGGCGGGCGCGCATTGCCTCGAAATCGCGCAAGGCGGACGCGGCCAGTTGCTGGGCGGCGTGCCGGGCGTTCCGGCCGCGAAGGTCGTCGTGCTGGGTGGCGGCGTCGTTGGCACCAATGCCGCGCGCATGGCGATGGGCGTCGAAGCCCATGTGATCGTGATCGATATTTCGCTGCGCCGTCTCTACGAACTCGACGAACAGTTCGGCTCGCGCATGCACACGCTATTCTCGACGATTGATGCCATCGAGGAACAGGTCGTCTCCGCCGACCTCGTGATCGGCGGCGTGCTGTTGCCGGGTGCCGCGGCCCCGAAGCTCATCACCGAGGAAATGGTGAAGCGCATGAAAAAGGGTTCGGTGATCGTCGACGTCGCCATCGACCAGGGCGGTTGCGCCGAGACCTCGCACGCCACCACGCACGCGAACCCGACGTACAAAGTGCATGACGTGGTGCATTATTGCGTCGCCAACATGCCGGGCGGCGTGGCGCGCACCTCCACCTTCGCGCTCAACAACGCGACCTTGCCATTCACCGTGGCGCTCGCCGAAAAAGGCCCCGAAGCCGCGATGAAAGCCAACCCGCATCTGATGGCAGGCCTGAACGTCTACAGAGGCACGCTGACCTACAAAGCGGTGGCCGACGCGCAGAAGATTCCATTCAAGAGCGCGAGCGAAGTTTTGGGTGCCTAGGCGTTACGCAGCGCGGGGAAACATCTCGACATAGGTCTCGCCCGTGCGGCCGTAATAGACCGCGCGCTTGCCCGGTATGGAAACCATATAACCGACGCATCCCGCTTCGGCGATGCGCTCGCAGAAGCCGCGATATTTGATCTTCTGCTGCTGGCTCGCGCGCACCGCCGCCTGCACGCCGTCTGCCGAGAAACGCTCGGCGGGCGCGGCTGAAATCGCATGCATCTTGAACGTCTCGTTCTCGCCGCTCGGCAGGTAATAGGTCTTCTCCGCCCGCGTCAGGTCGACAATGTAGCGTTCCACGCCCGCCGCGATCAGCTTGCCCACCACTTCCGGAAAACTGATCCGTTCATTGGTCGAACCGTCGGTGCATTCGACCAGTACCTCATGCGTAGCCGTGTTCATCGTCATCTCCATTCAGTTGGTTGGAACCGCTTTCAAAGACTTGCGGTTCACGATTGTCTTCAGCGCCTCGACCAGCTTCTCGCGCTCGCCGCGCGAAAGATGATCGAAGAATTCCGCATCGTTCCTGTCGGCCAGCGCCGCCAACACCGGCACCAGCGCGCGCCCGTCCTTCGTCAAGGTCAGCGATTGATAGCGCCGGTCGTCGCGGTCGCCGCGTTTCACGATCAATTTCTTGTCCGCCAGCCGGTCGGCGAGTTTGGAGATCGCCCCGCGCGTCATTCCCATGCGTTCGGCCACCTCGCTCGGCGCGACATCGTCCCGATCGAACAACTCGCGCAGCATCACCCATTCCGCCACCGTTACGCCGTGTCCGGCGACCTTTGCCGCAAACGCCTGCGAAACATGGTTCGACACAAACCGCAGCCAATACCCCACATGGGCTTCCAGCGGATTGGCTTTGGCAGCGTGCTTCATCTTTCGTCCCAAACAGTTGACAAGGAAACTATCACAAACAGTTTCCTTGTCAACTACCATATTTGACAATCCATAACTCGCAAGTTATGGATTGAGTATGAGAGCCACCGCCGACGAAATTTTCCTGTCTCTCGGCGATCCCACGCGCCGCGCGATCTACGAGCGCTTGTGCCGCAAGGGCGAGCAAACCGTCTGGATGCTCACCGAACACGCCGGCGTCTCGCAGCCTGCGGTCTCGAAACATCTGGGCGTGCTGAAACAATCCGGCCTCGTGCGCGACCGCCGCGAGGGCCGGCAAACCCATTACAGCGCCAATCCGAAAGGGCTGGCACCGCTCATCGATTGGATGAGCGTCTACACCGCATTCTGGCGGGAAAAAATCGACTCCCTCGAAGATCTGCTCAACAGGATGGATCAATGAACACCGAAACAAAATCCGTCGTCATCGAACGCGATCTCGCCCATCCGCCGGAAAAGATCTGGCGCGCGCTCACCCAGCCGCATCTGCTCGCGGAATGGCTGATGCAGAACGATTTCAAGCCCACCATGGGGCACCGCTTCAATCTGCGCACGCAAGCCTATGGCGATTGGAACGGCGTCATCGATTGCGAGGTCCTCGCCATCGAGCCGAACAAGACGCTCTCCTACATATGGGAGTCCGGCAACGGGCCGTTGCGCGTGACGACCGTGGTGACCTGGACACTCACGCCGACCGACACCGGCACCCATCTGCGCATGGAACAATCCGGCTTCCGCTCCGATCAGCCGCAGAACTACGCGGGCGCCAAATATGGCTGGCAGAATTTCTTTGCCAAGCTTGAACAGGTTTTGGCGCAAGCCTGATCTTCAAAGGATCTCTCATGAACTGGAACATCTGGATACGGCAAACCCACCGCTGGCTGTCCATCCTCTTCACGCTGACGGTCATCGCCAACTTCACAGCCATGGCGATGGGAAAGCCGCCCATGTGGCTTGTCTATTCGCCGCTGCCGTTTCTTTTCCTGCTTTTGTTCACCGGCCTTTATATGTTCGTATTGCCGTATGTTGCCGGGAGAAGCCGCGCATGAAGAAGACCGCGCCAGCCAAAACCAAATCGCCGTCCAAGCAAATCGACGCGCGGATCAAGGAACTCGATGACTGGCGCGGCAAGACGCTTGCCCACATCCGCAAACTCATCAGGCAAGCCGATCCCGACGTTGTCGAGGAGTGGAAGTGGCGCGGCGTTCCGGTGTGGGAGCATGACGGGATCATCTGCACCGGCGAAACCTACAAGACCGTCGTGAAGATGACCTTCGCCAAAGGCGCGTCGCTTGCCGACCCGTCGAAGCTCTTCAACTCCAGCCTCGAAGGCAACACGCGCCGCGCCATCGACATCGGCGAAGGCGAGAAGATCAACGAAAAAGCGTTGAAGGCGCTGATCCGCGAAGCCGTGACATTGAACACGTCCAAAGCCAAGAAAACCAAACGCTGATCACTTACCTCCCCGCAAGGGGAGGTGAGTGGCAGTTAAGCCAACGCCCCGCCGTCGATCACGAATGTCTGCCCCGTCGTGAACGCGCCCGCTTTGGAAGCGAGGAACACCGCGGCCCCCGCGATCTCGTCCGGCTCGCCGATACGGCGCAGCGCCGCACCCGCCGTCGAACGCTTCAGCGTCTCGGGGTTCTCCCAAAGCGCGCGCGCGAAATCGGTCTTTATCAATCCCGGCGCGATGCAATTGGCGCGGATGCCGTATTGCCCATATTCCACCGCCAGGTTGCGCGCGAGCTGCATGTCCGCCGCCTTGGAAATGCAATAGGCCCCGATCACGGGCGAACCGCGCAAGCCGCCGATGGACGACACGATGACGATGGAACCGTCCTTGCGTTCCACCATCTCCGGCAACACCATCTGGCACAGCCAGTGGTTCGATCGCACATTCGCCGCCATGATCTTGTCGAACGCATCGTCCGGCATGCCCGACATCGGCCCGTAATAGGGATTGAGGGCTGCGTTGCAGACGAGCACGTCGATCTTGCCGAATGTCTTGCGCGTCTCGTCGACCAGCGCCTGCAACTGTTCCTTGTAATTGATGTTGCAGGGAATGGCGGCAGCCACCTTCTTCCCCTTGCCGTATTTGGCGTTGATGTCGCCCGCCACCTTCTCGCAGGCGTCGGCCTTGCGGCTCGACACCACGACATTGGCGCCGTGCTCGGCGAGCCGATGCACGATGGCTTCGCCGATGCCCTTGGTGGAACCGGTGACGAGGCAGGTTTTTCCGGTCAGATCGAAAAGCGTCATGGGTATTCTCCGCAATTTCTGGAAATAAAGATGGGGCCCTTTTAACAGGCCGCCCCGGTCCTGAAACAGCCATCTTTCGCTGGTCTGGTGACGAACGCGGCCGTCGGGCGGTTCGCCCGACACCGGCACGGAACTTTCGCGAGGCCTGTCTGGCAACCGGGCCGTCCGATGCTGTAAGTGAATTCAAAGAACCGGCGGGTCGTGCCAAAGCTCGATCTGTGCCTCATGAGCGAGGGCCGGCGGAAGGCTGAAGGGCTCCGCTGGCTTACGTCGCAATTCCCGTTTCGGATCGGCTGAACCCGCTTGGCGGCGGCGGCTTCTTGTCTAAAATCGCCGCCTTCGCGCCCGCGCGATCGGGGGATATGTGTTGCCTGCCAACCGTCTGACACTGCTGTTCGGCTTGCCTGTTCTGCTGCTCCTCATAGGTGTGGCGGTCATCGCCTATCGCTTGGCCCTCAACGAACGCGACCAGCAGAACTGGGTCATCCACACCTACGAGGTGATGAACGAGGCGCGCGCCGCACTTTCCTCTCTGCAGGACGCCGAAACCGGCCAGCGCGGCTATCTCCTCACGGGCGATCAAAGCTATCTCGAACCTTATCGCAACGGCCGCGTCGCCTTCGAACGTCATCTCGAACGGTTCAAACGATTGACCGTCGGCAACCCGGACGAACAGGCGAGCGCGGGCAAGCTGAAAGTTCTGGGCCGCGACCGGCTCGACCTCCTCGAAAAGTCGCTCGGCTTCGGTCCCTCGAACGATTCGCCGGAAGCGGTGGCCATGCTCGGTCAGGGCAAGAGCCGGATGGATGACGTGCGCGAGGTGGTGACGAGCGTGCTGGGCGAAGAACAATCCCTTCTCGACACGCGACGCGCGGAACGGCGCAAATACGAGACCCAGATGATCGCCGTGGTCGTCGCGGGCTCGGGGCTTGCGCTTGCGATGCTTCTATTCGCGCTGGCGATGCTCGTGCGCAGCAACCGCGAAATTTCGAAAAGCGAAGAGGCCCGCTCACATCAGGCGGACATGCTTCAGGCAACGCTCGATTCCATCCGCGACGGCGTGGCCGTGTTCGATTCGCATGGCAATCTGTGCGCCTACAACGAGAACTTCATCTCGCTGCTCGGTTTCCCGAAGGCGCTGACCCAGCCCGGCACCACGCTTTCCATGTTCGAGGATGCGGCGCGCAGGGCAGGCAACAAAGTCTTCGATAAGCTCGCCACCATCACCGAAATGCAGCCCGGTCATTACGAACAGCTTCATCTGGGCGACCGCGTGCTCGACATCTACCGTTCGCCCATCCCCACCGGCGGCGTCCTGTTCGCCGCGGAAGACGTTACGGCGCGCGTGCGTTCCGAAGCCACGCTCCGTCAGGCGCAGAAGATGGAAGCCATCGGCCATCTCACCGGCGGCGTGGCGCACGATTTCAACAATCTGCTGCAAATCGTCAGCGCCAATCTCGATCTCGTCGCGAACGAAGTGCGGGGCACACCGCGCGCGTCCGAACGCCTGCAGAATGCGGTGGCCGCCGTTCATCGCGGCTCGCGCCTGACCGGACAATTGCTCGCCTTCGCGCGGCGCCAGACGCTTGCTCCGCGCGCCACCAATATCGGCCGCCTGGTGCAGGACATGACCGATATGGTGCGCCGGACGCTCGGCGAGCGCATCCATGTGGAATCCATCGTCGCGGGCGGTTTGTGGAACACGCTGGTCGATCCCAACCAGATCGAGAACGCCTTGCTCAATCTGGCGATCAATGCGCGCGATGCGATGGCGGACGGCGGCAACCTCACCATCGAAGTCGCAAACGCATTCCTCGATGACGCTTATGCGGCCGCGCATGACGAAGTGGTGCCGGGCCAATATGTGATGGTTGCGGTCAGCGACACCGGCACCGGCATGGCGCCCGAACTCGTTTCGCGCGTGGTCGAACCGTTCTTCACCACCAAACCCGAAGGTCAGGGTACGGGCCTGGGCTTGAGCCAGGTGTATGGTTTCGTCAAACAGTCCGGCGGCCACATCAAGATCTACAGCGAAGTGGGGCAGGGCACGACCGTCAAACTCTATCTGCCGCGCACGCGCGCGCCGGAGGAAGGCCTTGGGCCCGTCGCCACCTCACCCGTCGAAGGCGGCAGCGAAACCATCCTCGTGGTGGAAGACGACGAAGGCGTGCGCGCCGCCGTCATCGATATGCTGGGCGAGCTTGGCTACAGCGTGCTCAAGGCGGGCAATGCGGACCAGGCGCTGACCATTCTGTCGAGCGGCGCCAATATCGACGTGCTGTTCACCGACGTCGTGATGCCCGGCTCGATCAAGACGCGCGAACTCGCGCGCCGCGCGCAGGAACTGCATCCGAACATCCGGGTGCTTTACACCTCGGGCTACACACAGAACGCCATCGTCCACAACGGCCGCCTCGACGACGGCGTGCAATTGCTGTCGAAGCCCTATCGCCGGGACGAACTCGCCCGCAAATTGCGCACGCTGCTCGGCGCGCCGAGCAAACCCGGCACGCCGAGCATCGAAACAGCACCGCCCCCGGCAGCGGCTGCCGCGCCGCCCGCGCAGAACCCCAACGGCGGTCCGCGCAAGGTGTTGGTGGTGGAAGACGTTTCACTGATCCGCATGACCACGATGGACATGCTGGAAGAACTCGGCATCACCGCGGTCGACGTGGCCGACGGTCCATCCGCGCTCGCCGTTCTCGAGCATGACCTCGACATCGACACGATCCTCACCGATCTCGGCCTGCCCGGCATGAGCGGCCACGACTTCATCGCCGAAGCGCGAAAACGCAAACCCGGCATCAGGGTCGTCGTGGCGACAGGCTATTCGAGCGAACAGAAAGAAGGCGCACTTGAAGGCGTGACCACGCTGATCAAGCCGTTCGATCTGGGGCAACTGCGCAACGTATTGCTGTCATAGACTCACCCCCTCGCCCTCGCTTCGCTCGGGCACTCCCCCGTTTTACGGGGGAGATAGCGAACACATCTCCCCCGTGAAACGGGGGAGCCGTCGCGTAGCGACGAGGGGGTCAGTCTCTCAACTCACTCGGCCCCAAAAATCGAAAAATTATACGTCAGCGTCCCGATCACTGTCGCTCCGCACCAATTGTTGCGCGGCCCGTTGAAATACTCGCATTCCGACTTGGATATGTTCGTATCGACATAGCGCACGTCGAGCGAAATGTCGTTCCACGCCACCGTCGCGCCCAGATCCCAATGCGTATATGGATAGCCGTATTCCTGGTTGTCGAGTTGCGCCACCCATTGATGGCCGACATTGCCGCTGATCGTGACCCAGTCGTTCAGCACATAGCTCGCATTGCCGCCGATCCAGGTGCCCGTTCCGGTGCCGCCGAAATAATCCGGCGAGATCGCAACCGATGCCGTCAGCGTAAGCTGGTCGAACGTATGCGACAGCGCGGCGATGCCTTCGACATAGGAATAGGTCGCCGAGCCCGGCAGCCCTTCATGATCGGGATAGGCATAGTAATAGGCCTGAAGATTCAGGTCCGTTCCGCCCAGGTCGAAATGCTTGCCGCCATAGATGTCCCACTCCACGGTCGTGTTGTGGTGCGAGGAGAAGGCGCCGGAAGGCCCGTCGTTGAAGTTGATTTTCGAGGCCCAGCTGCCGATATACCAGCCATTGTTGCCCGTGAAGTTCAGCGAAGCCTGCGGTGCGGGTTCGCCGTCGTTCTGGCTGACGCCGCGGAAACGGTAATCCGACGTGATCGTGACATAGCCCGAAAGGCTTCCCATATCGTCGTCGGCCAACGCCGGTGCCCAAAGCGCGGTGAACGCGCAAGCCGCGAATATCAGATGGCTCGTTTTCATCGCTATCCCCTTTCTTCGAAGGCTGTCCGGCTTTTGCCGGTTCCGCCTCCCACTCGTTTGCCTCCATACAACACCCCGCCCCTCGGTAGAAGGGCGGGGTCATCGTTTACGCTTAAGCCCGGGTTACCAGGGGAACGCCGGGATGTTGTAGGTCAGGGTCGCAACGACCGTCGGATCGCAGAGATCCTTCGCGCCTTGCGTCCAGTAGCACTGGGTCTTCGACAGGTTGGTGTCGATGTAACGGACGTCCAGCGCGAACTGCTTGTAGGTCAGCGTCGCACCCAGATCCCAATGCGTGTAGGGCAGGCCCGAGGATTGCGACAGCGGGTCGAAGAAATCGTACGACGCCGGAATCGCGATATTGTCCACGCGGCTCACCCACTGGTGGCCGAGATTGCCGCTCAGCGACAGCCAGTCGTTCACCGCGAACGACGCATTGCCCGCAATGTACCAGCCCGTGCCCGTCTGTCCGAAGAAGTTCGGCGAATAGGCGGCCGTGCCCATCACTGTCACCGGACCGAACGCATGGGTGAGCTGGCCGATCATCTCGAGATAAGTGTCGTGCCAATGCGAACCGTAGACGTTGGTCGAGATGTTGTGATCCGGATAGGCGTAGAGATAGGCCTGAAGATTAAGGTCCGTGCCCCACAGGTCGGTGTGTTTGCCCGCGAAGAAATCGGTTTCGAGCGAGGTGTGGTCCGACATGCTGACGCCGTTGTCGAGCGCCCCCTGGAAGTTGATCTTCGCGGCCCATGCGCCCACATAGAACCCTTCCGGCCCCGACCAGTTGATCGCGCCTTGCGGCGACGGATCGTTGTCGTTCTGGCTGATGCCGCGGAAGCGATAATCCGATTGGACCGCCACATAAGCTGACAGCGTGCCCCACGGATTGTCGTCATCGGCGAAAGCGGGCGCGTTTGCACCCAGCGTCGCGAGCGCAACCGCGCCCAAAATCAATTTGATGCCCTTCGACGTCATTTTGTCAGTCCCTCTTTTTTTCGCGCCGCCTGTTTCGCACTGCAGCAAGACATCGGCACCCGGACCTTGGAGGGGCTGCGCATGAGAAAACAAGCCAAAATCGGGCTTAAATTGTAGCGTGGGCGCAACAACAGACGTACAAATGCGCGCAGGATTTTGCACTGCACACATATTGTGCACAGTGCCTAGGCAACCCGCCGAATGTTTGTGCGATTAACCTCGCGCTAACGACGCGCGCCCGCCATCACCGCAAGGTGCAGACCGCTATCGGTGAGCAGGAATTCGCCTGTGACGTTGCGAGATTCGGGGCCGCAGAAGAACAGAACCGTGTGCGCGATCTCCGCCCCATCGGCGATCACCGGCAGCAGATTCGATTTGCCCTGGTTCTCTTTTATCTTCTCCGCCGTCTCGTCGCCGAAGCGTTTGGAGAACCACGTCGTCGCCACATAGCCGGGACACACCGCGTTCACGCGGATCTCCGGCGCCAGCGCACGCGCAAGCGAAAGCGTCATCGTGTTGAGCGCGCCTTTCGATGCGGTGTAGGCGATCGAAGACCCGATGCCCGCCACGCCCGCGATCGACGACACGTTCACCACCGCGCCTTCGCCCGATTTCTTCAGCGCGGGCGCGCACGCGCGCGTCATCTGATACGGCCCGATCACGTTCACCGCATAGATGTTCTGGAAATCTTCCGCCGTCAGCCCGTCGAGATCGGCGTGGTTCACGAATTTCGTCGTACCCGCATTGTTGACGAGGATGTCGATACGCCCCCACGCATCCAAAGCGGCCTGCGCCAATCTCTTGCAGTCTTCGTCCTTCGCCACATCGCCCTGAACCGCGCGCACATCCACGCCCAAACCCCTGGCCTCTGCCGCCACTTTTTCCGCCTCCGCCGCCGAGCGCGCGTAATTGACGATCACATTGGCCCCGCGACGGGCCAGCCCCAAGGCGGTGGCCGCCCCGATGCCGGTTGCCGCGCCCGTGACAATGGCGGTTTTGCCGCTAAGGTCTTTCTGTTCCATAAGCGTTTCCTCGTTTTCTCTGAGGTCGATCCTACCCTGCCATGGCCCTGCCGCAAGAACCCAGGCCCGCCCCGCCAGAGCCGCAAACCCGCGCGAGCGACACCACGCGCATCATCCTGATCCGCCACGGCCAGCCGCGCATCGCACTCAGCCCCCGCACTTCACACGCCGGCTTTCGCACCTATATCGACAGCTATGAAGAAGCCGGCCTCGATCCGCAAAGCGCGCCGCCCGCAGAACTCAGCGATCTCGTGAAGGAGCTGGGCGAAGTCTTCACCAGCGCGCGCCCCCGCGCGAGCGAAAGCGCGAAACTCCTCGCCCCGCACGCAGACCTCGTGATCGATCCGCTGTTCGCCGAAGCCCCGCTCGCCTCGCCCAAGATTCCGCTTCTGAAGATGACGGTGCAGAAATGGGCCGTCGTCTCGCGCGTGTTGTGGCACGCGGGCTTTCATCCCGGCATCGAGAACTACGCCCGCTCCAACAAGCGCGCCCGCGACGCCGCGAACATATTGATGACGCGCGCGCGCAAAGATGGCGCCGCAGCCCTCGTCGCCCACGGCTATTTCAATTTCCTGATCGGCCGCGAATTGAAACGCCGCGGCTTTCGCCAGACAGGCGCGCACCGCGCGAAATACTGGAACGCGGTGATCTACGAACACAAATAACGCCACCGGAGAATCCCATGTCAAACCTGTTCGAACCGCTCCAGCTCACGCGCGGGCCCCAATGGAAGAACCGTTTCATGCTGGCCCCGCTCACCAACCTGCAAAGCCACACCGACGGGCGGCTGTCCGATGAGGAATTCCGCTGGCTCACCATGCGCGCCGACGGCGGCTTCGGCCTGGTGATGACCTGCGCCGCGCATATACAGGCGGTGGGCCAGGGCTTCCCCGGACAGTTGGGCGTGTTCGGCGACTTTCATCTCGAAGGCCTCACGCGCCTGGCCGCGACGATCAAGGCGAAGGGATCGGTCAGCGCCGTCCAGCTTCATCACGCCGGAAACCGTTCGCCGAAAGATCTGGTGGGCCAGCCCGTCTGCCCGTCCGACGACGCCGAAACCGGCGCGCGCGGCCTCACGCCCGGCGAAGTCGAGAAACTGCGCGACGATTTCATCGCCGCAGCCATTCGCGCCGAGAAAGCAGGCTTCGACGGCGTGGAGCTTCACGGCGCACACGGCTACATCCTCGCGCAATTCCTGAGCGCCGAAATCAACAAGCGCACCGACCGCTACGGCGGCAGCCTCGAAAACCGCGCCCGCATCGTGTTCGAAATCATCGACGGCGTGCGCGCCGCCACGCGCCCCGATTTCCAGCTCGGCATCCGCCTCTCGCCCGAACGCTTCGGCCTCAAGCTCGCCGAAATCCAGTCGCTCGCGCGTGAACTGCTGCACCAGGGCAAGATCGATTATCTCGACCTGTCGCTGTGGGATTACGCCAAGGAGCCGGTGGAAGAAGAGTTCAAGGGCCGCACCTTGATGAGCTACTTCACCGAACTTCCGCGCGGCCAAGTGCGCATCGGCGCCGCCGGCAAGATCATGGGCGCGCCGCAGGCGAACGCCGTGCTGGAGGCCGGCTGCGACTACGCCATCATCGGCCGCGCCGCCATCCTGCGCCACGATTTCCCCAAGCGCGTGCAGGCCGACCCCAATTACCAATCCCCGCCGCTGCCCGTGACCGTGCAACACCTGCGCGACGAAGGCCTGAGCCAGCCTTTCATCAATTACATGAACGGCTGGAAGGGGTTTGTGGCAGAAGAAGCGGCGTGACGCGCGCCGGCCACATCAAACCCGCACTCTTCGCGCTCGCGATGGCGCAAGCCGCGTGTCCGCATCCCGCGCGCGCCGACAATTGCCGCCCCGTCGAGCTTGCGAGTTTCGACATCGCCTATAACGCTGTCCTCATCCCCGTCACGATCAACGGCGCGGGATATGTGTTCATGGTCGATACGGGCGGTTACGTGTCCACGCTCGCGCCCGGCGTTGTCGACACGCTCCATCTCACGCCCGCCCCGGTCGAGCACGGCCTCGAAATATACATGGCCGACGGCACCGTGCTCGACCAGTATGTGACGGTCGACAACCTGCAACTCGGCCTCAGCAAGACAAGCGGCGTGCGCTTTGTCGTACAGCCGCTAAAGAGCCGGGCGGGCCTCGAATATTTCTCGGGCACGCTCGCCCCCGATTTCCTGCACAATTTCGATCTCGATTTCGATTTCGGCAATCGCAAGCTGAACCTGATGTCGCCCGGGCAGTGTCCGGGCAAGGGCGCCTATTGGTCCGTCAACGCCATCGAAGTCCCCTTCCGCACCGACAAGGCCAATCACATCGTCGTTCCCGTCAAGCTGGACGGCGTGCAAACGACCGCGGTCGTCGACACCGGCGCAAGCAGCACCGTGATGAGCCAGGAACTGGCAAGACGCGCCTTCGGCCTTGCGCCGAACAAGGGGCTGGAGGCGCTGCCGAACGCAACCGGCCGATCGCTGGTGCAATATCAGCACGTCTTCCAGACGCTGAAGCTCAACGGCGTGGAGATCGACGATCTTCCCATCGGCATCCTGCCCGACGAGATGGCCAAGAGCGCGCTCAGCCGCCACGAATTCAAGATGGCCGACCGCCGCCCCACCGGCCCGGTCATGAACGCCGATCCCGTCATCATCGGCATCGACGTGCTGCGCAAATTCCATCTCTACGTCGATTACAAGAACGAGACGCTCTACGTCACGTCCGCCGATGCGTCCTACAACGAATCCCCGCCCGAACAACCGATAACCCCGGCGGCGACGCAACCCGCACCGACACCGTAAACCCCCGATCGAATTCCGCGGCGCGCCGAAGGCGCAAATCGTTCTTGAAAGGGCTGCGACCACGCCATCACCGGCGGCCCGTCCGCCACGACTTCACGCTGTGTGTGAAGCCGACGAGAACTACCAATCCCCGTCGCTGCCCCCGGCGGTGCAATATCTGCACCACGAAGGATTGAACCTGGCCTTTATCACCTACATGAGCGGATGGAAGGGACTTGCGGCGGAAAAGGCCGCGTAGCGAATTACTGCTACGTATACTGTATCCAAATCGGAATGGCGCTTCATGCTATTTGAGCTATTTTTCTACACACACACAAGGGGCATAAAATAACTAGTCAAGTTGGAAATAGACAATCTTTGGCTTGCGTTGCAGAAATTTCGGAAATGTTCTTACTATGCGGCGATAGCGTGGATTTATTTGCAAGTTTGCGGGCAAGCCTGACTCGACAACGTCCGGCCTTTGTTCCCAGCATTTCATCAATTTAGTTCGCGACCAAGCCAAGAGTGCACGTTTTAACGCGTGATCTACGCGGTCTGCACTGTTTGTCCGCCGAACAGGTTTTATACCGAGGACATTTAAGCACAATCCCAAGATTCGAGCGCTTTTGTAATTCAAGCCATCGAACCTCGTAATCTCATCATATATCAAGCGGCGAACCTTGAACCTCAGCGCAGCCCATGCCTTGCTATTATCAAAGGGATCGAAAAACTGCGACCACACGGTAATGTATTGTATTGACCAGGCCAAATCCGAAGTACGACGCGCGAATGATGCTGCGTCTATGAGGTCGAACATGAGTGCCGCTAATTGATCAAAGATATCGTGCGACACATATCGATTTCGTTGGCGAATCCTTAAGCTGACAGGTTTCAATGCTGGCGCAATTTCATCAATTGCTTTGACGGCGTCCTTTACAAAATCTACCGCCGCTTGGAGTTGTGCAACGGCATCGCTTTCGTATGCTTTTGCTTCCAACGCGTCGATCTCATACATGCCCCTCGGACTTTCTTTGATCGTTTGAAAGGCGCGTGCCAAACAGGGTGAAGGATTGAGGCCGCCAGACTTCAAAAAATCCGCCAGAGTGATGAGGGTGGCCTGAGTGTAGGCACTCAGTTGGGTGGCGTCCCAGCGGCGTTGGCGAGAGTATCCAATATCCAAAGGCGAACCCATTAGTTCGCCAAGCGCCTCAACCAATGCATAGTCACCGTAAATTGCTTGACTGAAGGGCTTCCAGTACCCCAGGGCCCCTGAATCAAATTCATTTCTCTCGTGATAAAGTAGCGAATCGCGGTTCAGTATTGCTTCGGCGGATATATTCTTTGCAAATTGATGTATCGGCACAAAATACTTTTTGGCTCGCGACATTTCAGTAAAGAAAGCAATCGCTGTTCCAGGTGCGGAAGATATGATTTGTCGACAAAATCGAGGGGCACCGATTAGCAGCAATAATGAATGAGCGTGCCGTTCCGTAACGGAGAGGGATGCTGGGACCGATTGGTGTTGCTGGCGCGAGCGAGGGCGTCTTATTGAATTGTTTGACGCCAATTGAATGACATTCTTCGCGGAGCGAGCAAGTTCATTTGCAAGCATGCGCATATCTGCGTCATCGCCATTCAATATTATTCTATAGCATTGCCCTGTGAAACGCGCGGCGTTAAATGCAGAAAATACCGGTGGCCGCAATAATCCGAAATAGAGCCAAGTTAGAATCAGCAAGAGGAAGACGGCAGCGGCAGTTGATTGCCAGTACACGGGATTTGCCAATTGTTTTGGCATCAACCATTGCAGCGGAAATGCAATATCAGCGTATAGAACCATAGCGCCGATAAATGCTGTCAAAACTAGTGAGAGGGGAACGAGTGGGAAGCCTACTATTGCGATGCGAAATCTGAACCTTGGGTCTGAAATTGTGAAAACCACACTCATGAGAGTGAGGGCGGTTACAAAAATGGAAAATCCAAATATCTGCGGCTCAGCTTGAAGGGGCGGATGGGTAAAACAAATTCCCAAAAAATGCTTAGCACAATGGACAGTTGAAATTAGCTGAGGGGATTTCGGGATGGTAACCGCTAGATTATGAGCTAGGCATCCACCCTCGTTGTCGCGAATTAGGCAGGTGTAGTCAGTTGTCCACAAATGCAGAGATTGGTACATCTTGAGCTTGACTCAGAATCTATTGCTGAAATTGTCCATTAACGACGATGTAGCGAAGCAATGACGGCGGCGCACGCGTCCGCACTCCTCGTCTTCCGCTTCATGAAAAGTGATGGCCGCTAACGCGGAGGCGTTGATGACTTTACCGGTCACGGTCTTCGCGTATCCACTGCGTCGATTCAGAAGCTGAAGTAATTCCCAGCCGTTTCCCGCGCTCCGCAAGTTCGTCAATCGTGATCTCGCGTTTGTACGATCTTGCTACCGCTTCAATGATCGCCCGCAATTCGCCCTGCAGCGAGCGGTGATTGCGCTTCGCGCGTTGGCGCAGGATTTCCACCTGTTCCTCCGGCACGTCCTTGATTGAGAGATTTACGCCCATTGACGGCTCCAATTTGGTTCCAAAATGGAGCCATTTCGCGATTTTGTCAACAAAGTCGGAAATTTGCCAGAGAAAAAGCTTGAAGTCCTAAAACGTATTCTCTATATTCCTCTTTCAAGGACTGAATGAGGCCCACTCTGACATAACTCTACCGCAAGACAAATACAGGCAAGGGTGCAAGCTTGCGTGCATCCGCGCGATCCGAATCTGCTGCCAAGTCAAAGGCTTGGCCGGGGCAGGGGGCCGGGAAATCGCAGATCAGCCGGGGCAGAGGCAGAAGTGAGATGCGCCTGTGGTGTCGGCCCTTTGTGGCCTTCGGCAGGCGGCGGTGTAGCGAGGAAGCCGGACGAAAAGCCCAAGCCGCGCGAGTCGCGGTTCGGGCTTTTTGTTCATTCACCCCTTCAAGGGGATCAAAGCATCGCGGGGATCACGCGGTCCGGCGGTTTGTGGCCGTCGGCGAAGGTCTTGATGTTGATGATCACCTTCTCGCCCATGTCGATGCGGCCTTCCAGCGTGGCCGATCCCATGTGCGGCAGCAGCACCACGTTGTTCAGCCTGAGCAGCTTGGGGTTCACCGCCGGTTCGTGTTCGAACACGTCGAGCCCCGCGCCCGCCAGCTGTCCGCCTTCCAGCATGCGCGCCAGCGTGTTCTCGTCGATCACCTCGCCGCGCGCGGTGTTCACGATGTAGGCGCTGGGCTTCATCAGCTTCAGACGCCGCGCCGACAGCAGGTGATAGGTCGCAGGCGTGTGCGGGCAGTTGACCGAGACGATGTCCATGCGCGCCAGCATCTGGTCGAGGCTTTCCCAATAGGTCGCCTCAAGCTCGTGCTCGATGTCCGCATGGACGGGTTTTCTGTTGTGGTAGTGGATCTGCAGGCCAAAGGCTTTCGCCCGGCGCGCCACCGCCTGGCCGATGCGGCCCATGCCCACGATGCCCAGCCGCTTGCCCCAGATGCGGTGGCCCAGCATCCAGTTGGGCGACCAGCCGCGGAAATGCTCCGCCTCGATCTCCTTCACGCCTTCCACGAGGCGCCGCGGCACGGCCAGGATCAGCGCCATGGTCATGTCGGCGGTGTCTTCGGTCAGCACGCCCGGCGTGTTGGTCACGGTGATGCCGCGTTCCAGCGCCGTCTTCACGTCGATATTGTCCACGCCCGTGCCGAAGGTCGCGATCAGCTTCAGGTTGGGGCCCGCCCGCACGATCACCTTGGAATCGATCCGGTCCGTCACGGTGGGGACGAGGACATCGGCCTTCTGCACCGCCTCGATCAGGGCGGCCTGGTCCATCGGCGTGTCGTCGACGTTGAGGCGCGTGTCGAACAGCTCGCGCATGCGCGTCTCGATGGCGTCCGGCAGTTTGCGCGTGACGATGACGAGCGGCTTCTTGGCGGGCATAAGGCCTCCGGCGGGCACCATGCGGTCGGCCCCGTATCTTACCCGGTATTAGCAGAAGAAACCGGGCGGTCAAGGATTGCGGCGTCTCACCAGGGCCCCTTTTACTTGGCTATGACGTTGAGGTTACAGTTCTTTTTCAACAGGGCGCCAGGGAGCCGGGTCAACGATGCAGCGTATGCGCGTTTGGGGAGTTGTCGCGGTTCTTGGCATTACCTTCTTCACCATGGGATTCGACCGCAACGCGCCGCCCGTGGTGCGCCGTTATGTGAGCCTGGCCCGTTCCGAAGTGAACATGCGCGAAGGCCCCAGCTTCGACCACAAGGTGAAGTGGGTCTATCACCGCGAAGGCCTGCCGATGCTGGTGGTGGCGCAATACGATATCTGGCGCCGGGTTCAGGATTCCGACGGCGTCACCGGTTGGATGCAGAGCACCATGCTCTCCGCCCAGCGCACCGTGGTGGTGACAAGCCGCAAACCCGCCCCCCTGCAGGACTCTACACGCAGAGGTGCGCACGTTTCGGCCTATATGGCGCCGGGCGTGGTTGCGCGCGTGCAGACATGTACGCGAGACTTCTGCGAAATCGTCACCGCTGGTGCCGTCGGCTGGATAGAGAAGAAATACATATGGGGAGTGGACAAGGGTGAAACCTTCTGAAGAACCCGCCGATGGCGGGTTCGACGTGCCGGGGGGCGAAGCGTCGGGAAATCCGGCAATCGCAGCCGTGGCGGAGGCAGAAGGTCTCGCACGCTGGATGCGCGCCCCCGAAGGCATCTCCGCCACCGGCGATGCGATCGCGAGCCCCGCTGGGCGGATCTCGTGGGCGATGTTCGAATGGGCGCGCAATCCCTACGTGCTCCTCATCACGATCTATCTTTTCGCGCCGTATTTCGCCAACCACGTCGTCGGCGACGGCGTGCGCGGACAGGGCCTTTCCGGCGCCATACAGGCCTATAGCGGCGTCGTCATCGCGATCCTCGCGCCGTTCCTCGGCGCCATCGCCGATTGCGGCGGACGTCGCAAACCCTGGATCGCGCTCTACACCGTCATCATGGCCGCCGCGATGGTCCCCATGTGGTTCGCCATGCCGCATTCGACGGGATGGGATCTGTTCTTCATCGGCGCGCTGATCGCCATTACCAACGTCGCATACGAATTCTCCGCCGTGTTCCACAATTCGCTGTTGCCGACGATCGTCTCCCAACGGGGGATCGCCGGTTTGTCCGGATTGGGATTGGCGCTCGGCAACGCGGCCGGCATCGTTCTTCTGCTGTTCATGCTGATCGCCTTTTCGCTTCCCGGCGTCGTGCCGTGGAGTTTCATTCCCGCGCATCCGCTGTTCGGAATCGATCAGGCGATGCACGAACCGGAAAGGCTGGCGGGGCCGATCTGCGCGATATGGCTGATTGTTTTCAGCGTTCCGCTGTTCCTGTTCACGCCCGATCGTCCCTCATCCAATACGCCACTGTTCGAGGCGATGATGGCGGGGGTGCGCAGCGTCATCCGCACCATCCGCAGTCTGAAGCACTATCGCAACGTCGGCATGTATCTGCTGGCCCGCCTGTTCTTCAACGACGGCATGACGGCGGTATTGGTGTTCGGCGGCATCTATGCGTCGAGCACCTTCCACTGGGGCCCGATCCAGATGCTGATTTACGGCATCGAACTCAGCATCTTCGCGGTGTTCGGCGGCTTCCTCGGCGGCTGGCTGGACAATCGCCTGGGATCCAAGCGCGCGATCTTCGTCAGCATCGGCGGCACCACGTTGTTCGGGCTGATTTCGCTCACCATGGGGCCGGACAGGATATTCTGGTTCATTCCGTACGACACCGCGCAGCCACAGCTGTGGTCCGCGCCTTTCTTCAACACCTGGCCCGAGATCATCTACCTCGGCATCGTCAATTTCATAGCGGTGCTGATCACGGCAGGCTACGCCAACAGCCGCACGATGCTCGCGCGTATCGCCCCTCCGGAGCGGATGACGGAATTCTTCGGCCTCTATTCGTTGTCGGGCCAATCGACCAGCTTTCTCGCAACCGGGTTTGTCGCGTGGCTGACGCTAGCCTCCGGCAGCCAGCGCATCGGTCTTTTGGGCGAGTCGATGTTTCTGGCGATCGGTCTGCTTCTGATGTTCTTCGTGAAGGAAGTGCGCGTAAAAGCGATTTGATCGTTCAGTGCCGGAAGTGGCGCACGCCGGTGAAGGCCATGGCGAGTCCCGCTTCGTCGGCCGCCTTAATCACCTCGTCGTCGCGCACCGAGCCGCCGGGCTGGATCACAGCCGTTGCGCCCGCTTCCGCGACCGCCAGCAATCCGTCCGCGAAGGGGAAGAACGCATCCGACGCCGCGGCCGATCCCTTGGTCATCGGTTCGGCCCAACCGGCGGCCTGCGCTGCCTCCTTCGCCTTGATGGCGGCGATGCGCGCGGAATCCACCCGGCTCATCTGTCCGGCGCCAATTCCCGCTGTCACGCCGTTCTTCGCATAGACGATGGTGTTCGACTTCACATGCTTGCCGATGGTGAAGGCGAACAGCATGTCAGTCAGTTCGGTTTCGGTGGGCTGGCGCTTGGTGACGATCTTGAGATCGGCGCGCGTCGTGTGCGCGTTGTCGCGCGTCTGCACCAGGAAGCCGCCAGCGACGGTCTTGAACGTCCAGCCTTGCGCACGCGGATCGGGAAGTCCGCCCGCCAGCAGCAGGCGCAAATTCTTTTTCCCCGAAAGAATGCGCTTGGCATCCGCATCGGCGTCGGGCGCGATGATCACTTCGGTGAAGAGCTTCGAAATTTCCTCCGCCGTCGCGCCGTCGAGCTTGCGGTTGAAAGCGAGAATGCCGCCGAATGCACTCACCGGATCGCAGGACAATGCTTTGCGATAAGCATCTGCCAGCGACGTGCCGAGCGCCACGCCGCACGGATTGGCGTGCTTGATGATGGCGCAGGCCGCGCTTTCCTTCGAGTCGAACTCGGCCACCATCTCATAAGCCGCATCCGTGTCGTTGATGTTGTTGTAGGAAAGCTCCTTGCCCTGAACCTGTTCGGCGGTGGCTACGCCAAACCGCTTCTCGCTGGTGACATAGAACGCCGCTTCCTGATGGGGGTTCTCTCCGTAACGGAGCGACTGGCGGAGTTGGCCGCCGAATGTACGCCGCCGCGGCGGTTCCTTGTCGCCATCCTTCGCCAGTTCGCGCGCCAGCCAGCCGGAGACTTCGGCGTCGTAAGCGGAGGTGCGGGCATAAGCGATCTGGGCCAGCTTGCGGCGATGCTTAAGCGTCGTCGCGCCCTTGTTGGCGTCTAGTTCGGCCAGCACCCCGGCATAGTCTTCGGGGTCGACCACCACCGTCACATAATCGTGGTTCTTCGATGCCGCGCGGATCATCGCCGGCCCGCCGATGTCGATGTTCTCCACCGTCTCCTCATAGCTCGCGCCTTTGGCGACCGTGGCTTCGAACGGATAGAGATTGGAGACCAGCAGATCGATCCCCTCGATGGCGTGATCCTTCATCGCCTTGGCGTGTTCGGGATTGTCCCGCACGCCCAGGAACCCGCCATGGATCTTCGGGTGCAGCGTCTTCACGCGGCCATCCATGATTTCGGGAAAGCCGGTGACCTCCGAAACGTCGATCACTTTCAGTCCCGCATCGCGCAACGTCTTGGCCGTTCCGCCGGTGGAGATGAGTTGGACGTTGCGATTGGCAAGCGCGGTGGCGAATTCGACGAGGCCTGCTTTGTCGAAAACGGAAAGTAGCGCGCGACGGATCGGGCGAAGGGTCATGGCGGCGAGGGTGCGAGGTTTCGCCCGGTCTTACGTCCCGCATGCCCAAAAGAGAAGGGTTCGGGATGCCTCAGGGCCGATTCGCGTGAAGAACGCTGTGGATCGAGGTGGTTAGCGTCTCCAGATCCGCATCGTCGATGGTCAGGGCGGGGGTCAGATAAACAATATTGCGGAACGGCCGCACCCAGACGCCCGCGTCCACCAGCCGCTGCTTCAGCGCGTTCATGTCTCTGATTCCGTCAAGTTCCACCACGCCGATGGCGCCGCGAACGCGCACATCCTTCACGCCGGGCAGGCCGAGACAGGGGCCAAGCCCGTGTGTCAGCTTCTTGGCGATTTCGGCCGATTGCAGCAACCGCGGTTCGCTCTCGAACAGGTCGAGCGAGGCGTTCGCCGCGGCGCAGGCCAGCGCATTGCCCATATAGGTCGGCCCATGCATCAGCGCGTGGCCGGGATCGTCGCTCCAGAACGCCTCGAATATCTTCGTCGTCGCCACCGTCGCCGCCAGCGGAAGCGTGCCGCCGGTCAGCCCCTTTCCAAGCGTGATGATGTCCGGCGCGATTTGTGCCGTCTCGAACGCGAACATCGTACCCGTGCGCCCGAACCCGGTGAAGATTTCATCGAGGATCAGGAGCACGCCGTGCTTGTCGGCGAGCTTGCGCAGGCGCGCCACACACATCTCGTCATGGAACACCATCCCGCCAGCGCCCTGCACCAGCGGTTCCACCAGTATGCCCGCGATCTGTTCGGCATGTTGGCCAAGAAACTGATCGAGCCGCGCCTCGCTTTCATCGTCGCGCGGCAGGTCGGCAATGAAATGTTCGGGCAACACGCCAGTGAAGAGCGAATGCATTCCTTCTTCGGGATCGCACACCGCCATCGTGGCAATGGTGTCGCCGTGATAGCCACCCTTGAACGCAAGGAATTTGGTGCGCCCGCGCACGCCCTGGTTCAGCCAGTATTGCGTGGCCATCTTCATCGCCACTTCCACGGCAACCGATCCGCTGTCGCTGAAGAATACCCGCGTCAGTTGTTCCGGCAGCAGATCGCAGAGCCGCCTGGCAAGTGTCAACGCCTGCTCGTGGACCAAGCCGCCCAACATTACATGCGGCATCGCCTCAAGCTGCTTCCGCACGGCCGCCCGGATATGCGGATGGTTGTAGCCGTGACAGGCCGTCCACCACGACGCGATCCCGTCCACCAATTCGCGTCCATCGGCGAGCGTGATGCGCGTGCCATTGGTCTTCGCGGCGGCGAGCGGCGGCGAGGCCGTCTTCATCTGGGTATAGGGCAGCCAGATATGCTTCAGGCCGTCGTCGTACCAGGCGGGTTTTTTGCTCATCGAAGCGGAAACGCTTCAGATCGCCATCGGGTTCATGCCGAGCTTGGCGAGCAATTGGCGATCCTGGTCCTGTTTTGGATTGGCCGTCGTAAGCAGCTTCGGACCATAGAAAATGGAATTCGCGCCCGCCAGGAAACACAGTGCCTGCGCTTCTTCCGACATGTTCTCGCGGCCTGCCGACAGGCGCACCATGGATTTCGGCATCGCGATGCGCGCAGCCGCGATGGTGCGCACGAAGTCGAGCGGATCTAGCGACTGACCCTTCGAGACCGGCGTGCCTTCCACCTGCATCAGCATGTTGATCGGCACGCTTTCGGGATGCACCGGCAGGGTCGCCAGCGTGTGCAACATGCCCACGCGGTCTTCCAGTTCCTCGCCCATGCCGACGATGCCGCCGCAGCACACATGGATGCCCGCATCGCGCACATTGGCGAGCGTGTTGAGGCGATCCTCGTAGGTCCGCGTGGTGATGATCTCGTTATAATATTCGGGCGAGGTGTCGATGTTGTGGTTGTAATAGTCGAGGCCTGCGTCCTTCAGGCGAATGGCCTGCTCGCCCGTCAGCATGCCCAGCGTGACGCAGCTTTCCATGCCGAGTGCCTTCACGCCCTCGATCATCTCGCAGACGGACTCGAGATCCTTGTCTTTCGGCGAACGCCACGCCGCACCCATACAGAAGCGCGTGGCCCCCGCATCGCGCGCCGCCTTTGCGTCGGCCAGCACGGCGTCCACATCCATCAGCTTGTTCGCCTTCACGCCCGTCTCGTACGACGCGCTCTGCGGACAATAGGCGCAGTCTTCCGGGCAACCGCCGGTCTTGATGGACAGCAATGTCGATATCTGCACTTCGCGCGGATCGAAATGCATGCGGTGGACGCTCTGTGCGCGAAACAGCAATTCGGGAAACGGCAATGCGAACAGCGCCCGCAATTCCTCACGCGTCCAGTCGTGGCGCGGCACGGCATCGAAAGAGGGCGAAGGCGCGTTCATGGGGTGTTTCCTGGAAATTGGCCTAAGGCGTGGGAAGCCATTATATCGGGGCGCTGGACCGCGCAAGGGAACCCGGGAAAACCCATGTCCTCGCTGGACACTTTCGCCCTCGACAAGCTCTCCGCGTTGGAGGCGGCCAACCGTCGTCGCACCCTTGTCGACACCGCGCGCGAGGATGGCATCTGGGTGTCACGCGCCGGACGGCGGCTGCTCTCTTTCTCCTGCAACGATTATCTCAACCTCACCCACCACCCGAAGGTGAAAGCCGCCGCCATCGGTGCAATCGAGACATACGGCACCGGGGCAGGGGCCTCGCGCCTCATCACCGGCAACCATCCGCTGCTGAGCGAGTTGGAAGAACGCCTCGCCAAACTCAAAGGCGCGGAAGCCGCCTGTGTGTTCGGTTCGGGTTATCTTGCCAACACGGGCATCATTCCCACGCTGATCGGTGAAGGCGACCTGTTGCTGCTCGACGAACTTTCGCATTCCTGTCTGTGGGCGGGCGCGCAGATGTCGCGCGGACGTGTGTTCACCTTCCGGCACAACGATATTGGCCATGCCCGCGATCTGTTGGCGCAGCACCGCGCAGGCCATCGCCACGCGTTGGTCATTACCGACGGCGTGTTCTCTATGGACGGCGATCTGGCGCCTTTGCACGAATTGTCCGCGCTCGCCGGCGAACACGATGCCTGGCTGATGTCCGACGATGCGCACGGGCTGGGTGTGGTCGGCGAAGGTCGTGGATCCGCATTTGTCGATGGGCACAAAACGCGCATCGACTTGCAGATGGGCACGCTGTCGAAAGCGCTCGGTTCTTACGGCGGTTATCTATGTGCGTCCCGCGCCGTGATCGACCTCATCAAAACGCGCGCCCGCACGCTTGTCTATTCGACCGGACTTCCGCCCGCGAGCGCGGCCGCCGCGATTGCCGCGCTCGATGTGATCGAAGGCGATCCCGTCTTTGCGGCAAGTGCGGTCGAGAAGGCACGCAGCTTCACGCGCGCCCTCAATCTCCCGCTCGCGCAAAGCCCCATCGTTCCGCTTCTGTTGGGCGAGGAAACGACGGCACTGGAAGCACAGCAGGTTCTGGAGAAATCCGGTTTCCTCGTCACCGCCATCCGTCCGCCCACGGTGCCCGCGGGAACGGCGCGCCTTCGCTTTGCCTTCACTGCAGGCCATCCCGATCGGGAAATCGCGCGCCTCGCCCAGGTCGTGCGCGAAAGCGTAATGCCGCTTCGGCCATGAGCGCATATTTCGTCACCGCCACCGGTACCGATATCGGCAAGACCTTCGTCACCGCCGGCCTGATCCGCCATCTGCGTGCGCACCACAAAAGGGTCTCCGCATTGAAGCCCATCGTCAGCGGTTTCGACCTGGCGACCGCTGCCCTCAGCGATCCGGGTGTCCTGCTCGAAGCCCTGAACGAACCCATCGTGCCCGAGGCGCTGGACCGCATCTCGCCCTGGCGTTTCGCCGCCCCGCTGTCGCCCGACATGGCGGCCGCGCGCGAGGGCAAATCTATCGGCTATGACGCCTTGCTTGAACTCTGCCAGGAGGCTGTGGCTGCATCCAACGGCACACTCTTTATAGAGGGGGTGGGCGGTGTGATGGTTCCGCTCGACGCCCGGTTCACGGTGCTCGACTGGATGGTGGCGCTTGGCTTACCCGTGATTCTGGTGACCGGCAGCTATCTGGGCACCATCAGCCATACCCTGACGGCTCTAGATGTATTGGCCCGCCGGAATCTGAGGCTTGCGGGCCTGGTGGTGAACGAAAGCCCGACCGACATTCCCCTCAAGGACACCATCGCCACCATCAAACGCTTCGCCCCAAACGTCCCATTGGCCGCGCTGACCCGTCACAAACGCCCGATAGACGGGGCCGACGAATTCGCGAGCCTCTGGCGCATCCTTTCCCAGAGCGGCGATTGAACGCTTGCAGCAGGCGACGGGGCGGTGTCTAAGTCTCGCCTTCTCGAATTCAAGGCGTTGTTCGCGTGGCTCAATACAATTGTCTGAAGTGCCCGGGATATTGCTGTTCCTATCCCCTGATCCAGCTCGACAAGCGTGACGTCGAGCGCCTGGCCAAGCATTTCGGCCTCAGCTTCACCAAGGCGCGCAAGAAGTTCACCACAATGAAGTGGGGCTACAAATATCTCATGCGCCGCAAGGCCGATCCTCATTTCGGCCGCATCTGCCGGTTCTTCGATACCGAGAAGCGCCAATGCACGGTCTACAAGGCGCGGCCCGCCGTTTGCCGGTTCTATCCGGGCACCACGCGCTGCGGCTATTACGATTTCCTCGCCTTCGAGCGTCGCTCGCAGGAAGACCCGGACTTCATCGCCACCACCAACGCCGATTAAGGGAACCTTTATTGACCCGGCGCGCGCGGCCAGTATGATCCGGCCCGCTATCGCTTCCCTCCTTTGAATGCCCCTGTGGCGGAATGGTAGACGCGGCAGACTCAAAATCTGTTGTTGGCGACAACGTGCTGGTTCAAGTCCGGCCAGGGGCACCATCCAACCAAATTGCTACATCCGGCTGATCGCACGTATTTCGCGCGGAACCTCTTTCGCATCCTGCTCGTTGCACGCTTGAACAGGCGAGCTTCGAAGGGGTGAAGAAAAGGTCCGTGTCGCACAGACCGGGTTGTGTCATGCGTAGTTGTTTTTCATTCGCCATCTTCGTCGTTGCCGCAACAGCAGCATTGCCGGCGTCCCCACAAACGCAGCAGGTCGCGAGCGTACAAACCCCCGCGCCGGCGGTGGGCCCCGATCTGTCCGAGCAAGCCCAGCCCACATCCCAGACTGTGTTCACGCCGCCGGGCACAATCGACGTAGAGCCGGTCGCGGATTCGATTGCCACGCACGCGCCGCGCAGCCTGCACAAGCTTTGAGACCGGCGAAAACATCACGCCGATATTTTTGCGCCCGCGAAATGATCGTGCCGTTTTGAGCGCCGGGAACTAATTATTTCCATTTTCGAATATCGCGTTAGGACAGAATCCGGCAAGCGGAGTTTAAAGGTTGACACCGCGATGAATGGTTGGAGGGATGCGCGCTGTAAAACATCCTGCCTTGAGGATCTCCAGAATGTATCGTCTTCGCACGCTCTATTTGGGCGCCGCGGCATCTTTGGTGCTTGGCGCATCTTCGTTCGCGATGGCCGCTCCCGCGAACCCGTTCGCCGCACCCAGCACCCTGCCGTTGCAGGCGCCGCCTTTCGACAGGATCAAGGACACCGATTACGAACCCGCCTTCGAACAGGCGATGAAAGAACATCTGACCGAAGTCGAAGCGATCGCCGACAGCAAGTCCGCGCCGACTTTCGAGAACACCATCGTCGCACTCGAAAAATCTGGCCGCATGTTGGAACGTGTAAGCAATGCGTTCTTCGGTGTCGTGCAGGCCAACACCAACCCGACGCTCGACAAGACGCGGGCCGACATGGCGCCAAAGCTCGCCGAACATCGCGACGCAATATTCCTGAACCCCACACTGTTCGCGCGCGTGAAAGCGATTTACGACAAGCGCGACTCTCTCAAGCTCGACCCGGAATCGGCGCAGCTCCTCAAGATCTACTATCTGAAATTCACCCATGCCGGCGCCAATCTTTCGGATGCCGACAAGGCGAAGCTGCGCGAAATCAACAAGGAAGACGCCTCCCTCGAAACGGCGTTCCAGCAGAAGCTGGTGGCCGCGACGAAAGCGGGCGCGCTTGTCGTGGACGATCAGTCCCAGCTTGCGGGCCTGAGCGACGGGGAAATCGCGGCGGCTGCGAAAGCGGCGGCGGATCGCGGTCTGAAGGGAAAGTTCCTCATCCCGCTGCAGAACACCACACAGCAGCCGTTGTTGGTGTCGCTGTCGGACCGCAGCGTGCGCGAACGCCTGTTCGACAATTCCTGGACGCGCACCGAAAAGAGCGACGCCAACGATACGCGCGCCACCATCGCGCGCATCGCTCAGTTGCGCGCCGAGAAGGCGAAGCTGCTCGGCTATCCCAACTATTCGGCCTACGCACTCTACGACCAGATGGCGGAAACGCCGCAAGCCGTCGAAAGCTTCCTTGGACAACTGATCGGCCCGACGGCCGTCAAAGCCGCCGAAGAGGCCAAGCTCATCCAGGCCGCCATCGACAAGGACGGCAAGCATTTCGATCTCAAGCCGTGGGATTGGGAACGCTACGCCGAACGGGTCCGCAAGGAGAAATACGATCTCGACCAGAACGAGCTGAAACCCTATTTCGAACTCGACCGCGTGCTGAAGGACGGCGTGTTCTATGCCGCCACCCAGCTCTACGGCGTCACCTTCAAGGAACGCCACGACATCCCCGTCTATCAGCCGGACGTGCGCGTGTTCGACGTGTTCGACAAGGACGGCTCGCAGCTCGGCATGATCTATTTCGATTATTTCAAGCGCGACAACAAATCCGGCGGCGCCTGGATGAGCAATTTCGTCAACCAGACGAAGCTGCTCGGCACCAAGCCCGTGGTCTATAACGTCGCCAACTTCACCAAGCCCGCGGCCGGCCAACCCGCGCTCTTGAGCTTCGACGACGTGACGACAATGTTCCACGAATTCGGTCACGCGCTGCACGGCCTGTTCGCCAATCAGAAATACGAGACTTTGTCGGGCACCAATGTCGCGCGCGATTTCGTGGAGTTTCCCTCGCAGTTCAACGAGAACTGGGCGCTCGATCCGCAGGTGCTCAAGCACTACGCGGTGCATTACAAAACAGGCAAGCCCATCCCGCAGGAACTGGTCGACAAGATCAAGAAGTCGCAAACCTGGGGGCAGGGTTACCAGCTCGGCGAGCTTCTGGCCGCCTCCGAACTCGACATGCAATGGCATGAGCTGGATGCCAGCGCGCCCAAACAGGACGTCGACAAGTTCGAAGTCGAGGCACTCAAGAAGACGCACACCGATTTTCCCAATGTGCCGACGCGGTATCGTTCCAGCTATTTTCTCCACATATGGGCCAATGGCTATGCATCCGGCTACTACGCCTACCAATGGACGGTGATGTTGGCCGACGATGCGTTCGACTGGTTCAAGAACAATGGCGGGCTCACGCGCGAGAACGGCCAGCGTTTCCGCGACATGATCCTATCCAAAGGCCACACCGAGGATTACGGCCCGATGTTCCGCGCCTTCTACGGCAAGAATCCCGACATCGACCCGATGCTCGAACATCGCGGCTTGAAAAAGCAGTAAAGGCAACGGACAGGGCGGCGAGAGCCGCCCTTTTCTGTAAGGCTTCGTAAAGGCTTACATAACCCCGCTATACTTGCCCGCCGAACTCTTGGCATACTTTCCGCCGCCGACGGGTTGGGGGTGCTGGGTGGTTCATCGCGTCGCGAACCTCGATATTCCCGGCCGCTTCGCGGGCACGGTTCCCGTCTGGTTGAGTCGCCTGGCCTGTGCATTTTTCGGCATCGGACTGGCTGTGGCCGCCCGCCTTGCTATCGATCTCGTGGCGCCCGGTGTCGCGCCTTTCGCCCTTGTCTATCCGGCGTCTCTCGTCGCCACCCTTCTGGGCGGCTGGCAGGCGGGATTGGGCACGCTCTATTTCACCCAATTGCTCGCCTGGATGTTCGTCATGCCGACGGTGGGCGGCGTGCACACCGAGGTCCAGTTCATCGGCGCGATCCTTGTTGCGATCACAGGCACGATGGTGGTGTTCGTCGGCGAAGGTTTCCGTATTTCGTCCCAGCACATCGTCGCCGAACGCAACGCCAAGCTCGCGGAACGCGAACTGATGTTTCGCGAACTCCAGCACCGCGTTACCAACGACTTCACTATCGTCAGCAGCCTGCTCGACCTGCAGCGCCGGCGCAGCAATTCGCCGGAAACGCGCGCGGCCCTCGAACAGGCCATAGGCCGGGTGCGCTCCATCGGGCGTATTCACCGGCATGTCTATGCGCTGCCCGAGGGCGGGGCGGTGCCGATAAGGCAATATCTCGACGACCTCTGCATGGCCTTGCGCGACGCGGTGCTGCCGCCCGCCGGTATCGCACTTTGGTGGGACTGCGAGGATGCGAAGATGTCCCGCGAATGTGCGTTGTCCGTCGGCCTTGTCGTCAACGAGCTGGTGACCAATGCGGTCAAGCACGCCTTCCCGGACGGCCGCGACGGCGAGATCCGCGTGCGTTTCGGGCGTACCGGCGAGGGCTGGCGTTTGAGCGTCGTGGATGACGGCGTGGGCATGTCCCCGGTGGACCGCAAGGCGGGCCTCGGCACCGGCCTGATGGAAGGCTTCGTCGCCCAGACCGGGGGTGCCCTGACCGTCGCCGGCGAACGGGGAACAGCGGCCCACCTGGATATGCCGCCCTCTGTCGCGACCGCTTGAGGGTTCGGAATACTTGATGGCCCGGAACATTCGCCCCTCGCAGGCGTTACACGGGGAACCACTTTGTCGAAGGAGAATGGCGTGAGTGAGCGAGGCTATGCCTATAGCGATCCGGGCGATGTCGAAGAAACCGTGGCCGACCTGAAAGAAGACGTAACAGCCCTGTCGGAAGAGCTGGAAGGAGCGGCCAGCGAGGCCATGCGGCGCACGCTGCGGCGCATCGAAGATACGGTGGCCGATCTCTACGAAACCGTCGCGGAACAAAGCAGCCGCGGAGTCGAAGCCATCGAGCGTCAGGTCGATGAACGCCCGTGGACCAGCCTTGCCGTGGCCTTCGGGCTTGGCTGCGTCATCGGCCTCATCGTGAGCAGGGAGCGCTGAAATGGTCGCGAAACTCCAGCGCAAGGCACCTTCACACCGCACATCGCGCTCGACCGCTGCAAGCCGCAAAGCCAAGGCCCGCGCGCCTTCCGTCTCGCAGCGCGCCAACCGGATCGGCCGCATGATCGCCATCGGGTCGATGGTGGCGGCCGGCATGCTGGTCGTGATCGGTGCGGGCGCCATCGTTCTTTTGGCCACCGAACCCGCCAAACGCAGCGGAAAATGGGGCGGATGGAATTTCACCGACCTTTCCAATTCCACCCGCGAAAGCTTGCGCGCCAGCATTCCGTCGGACTGGCGGCGCGCCGTGCGCGAGGACTACCTGCCCGAAGCGCGCGAGTTCGTATCGCGCCAGGCGCGCCGTTTCAGTTGAGGGCGGCCCAGTGCCCGGATCGATCGCGAAACGCGCATTAGCGTTTTGCTAAATTCTTCATTGCAATTATTGTTGCGCGTGACCGGACGTTGATTCTCACTCGTCCAAGGGCGGGGGCAAGGACGGTCGCTGTATCAGCAATTACCGGGGCGAGGGCTTTATCCGCTTCAGGTCGTCCCGCACAAGGAGAATACAATGGCTGCAAGAAAGAAGAGAAAAGGTGGCGCGAAGCGCAAGGCGAAGAAAGCCGTAGCGGCGAAGCGCACGAAGAAGGGCGCGCGCAAAGGCGCCCGCAAGGCTGCGCGTAAAGGCGCCCGCAAGGCGAAAAAGGCCGCCGCGCCGAAAAAGCGCAAGGCCCGTCGCAAGAAAAAAGCGGCTCCCGCCGCAGCCCCGGCTCCGGCCGCGGCCTAGCGAAAACCCGGCGCGGTACGCTTTAATGGCGGCATGAACTATCGCCACGCGTACCACGCCGGAAATTTCGCAGACGTGATGAAGCACACCGCCCTCGTGGCGGTGTTGCTGCATCTGAGGAAGAAACAAGCGCCCTTCGCGGTGATCGACACCCACGCCGGGCGCGGCCTCTACGATCTCTCAGGCACCGAAGCCGGCAAGACCGGCGAGGCCCGGCAAGGCATCGCCAGTCTGGGCGACGCACCCGCCGGCAACGAGGTGCTTCAAACCTATCTCGACACGCGCGCAGCTTCGGCCCCGCAACCTATCCGGGCTCTCCCCTGATCGCCGCGCGCCTGTTGCGCCCGCAGGACCGGCTGGTGGCGATCGAAAAACATCCCGAGGAATGCGAGGCGCTGACCACCGCCCTCAAACCGTTCCACAAAACGCGCGCGGTCTGCGCCGACGGGTATGAACGGCTTGCCGCGTTGCTTCCGCCGCAGGAACGCCGTGGCGCAATCCTGATCGATCCCCCTTTCGAAGCGCCGGACGAATTCGCGCAGATGGCCGATGCGCTCGGCAACGCGCTGCGCCGGTTCGCGACCGGGATCTATCTCCTCTGGTTTCCCATCAAGACGAAAAGCGATGCCGATGCCTTGAGCGGCGAAGTGCTCGCACGCGGCGCCGCGAAATTGCTGCGCCTCCAGCTCGACGTGGGCGCTTCGGCGGAAGGCCGCCTCACCCAAACCGGCCTGCTGATCGTCAATCCACCCTATGGTTTCGACGCACAGATGCGCGAAGCATTGAGCGCGCTTGCCGCACCCTTGGGCCGTGGCCGCCCCGCTCAATGGTCCGTCGAATGGCTGGCAGGCGAGGGATAAGCCGCTGCCACTACCGGGTATTGCCGCCCGAGGAGATGCCCGGCAGACCTGCAATTGGCAGCTCCTCGACCGGGATTGCGGTTCTGGTTTGTCTATTATCTACCTCTATCCATGTGCCGCAGAGTCGACAGCACATGACGGCGCAGATCAGCCAATCTCGAGTGCAATTTGGTTCCCACAACCAATCGTCAAGCGGATCTCAGGCGCGATGCGGTCCAAAACTACCTCAACGACAAGGCAACCGCTGAAGATGCGCTCGCGGATGGTGTTACGATGCTGGAAGTCCGGGGCCTACACGGCTTCGCGGACGCGAACGAGCGATTGTCGCCGCCATAACGATCGGGTGCAGCTGGTTAAGTTCTGGCCAAGTCGGAGTGGGCGCGGCGGCTTCTCGTAAAGCGCCAATCCCAAAGGGGTTGCACATTTTCCCGGCGGTCTCTTCCGCCTTCGCACGCCGCATACCACGCAACGGCGGCCCCTAAGATAAGAGCGGCGCCGATCAGGAAAGCCTGGATTACCAGCGCCTGGCGCGCACGATGAATCTCTTGAGCCGAATTGGCGATAACATTGTCCACGCGTTGGCTGGCAGCTACGTCTCCGATTCCCGTTTGCTCGGCCGTCACGCCAGTTAAGTAATCACGGTCGGCGGCGGGCATGCCGTTGTGGCTGGAAGCCTTTAAGAGAATTCGGGCTGCTTCCGCCCGGCGGTATTGAATTCCAGAATCTACATCTCTGCGCTCCGAACGAAACAGCTCGTCCAGCTCGCTGGCGATTATACTTTCGCCTGCCACTGAAGTGGTGGGTCCGAGATTTCCGGTGGACGGCACAGCCGTCGATGAAGCAATTGCTGCTGCCGCCACCGCCAGCAATGAGGCGAACATAACCGCCAAGGCCCAGGTTACGATGCCGTGGATGCCATCACCGAACTCTGCTTCATCGGGTGCTCCGCTGAATTCTGGCTGATGCATGCGCCCCGCCACATAACCCCCGAATCCGAAAGCAGCCAGAGAAACGAAGACCAAATAAAGACCCGAAAGGAACCAGAGTACCGGAGATGAATCTCGCCACGTTGGCGCGGTCGAGGCGACCGACAAGCCAATGGCGGATCCGAAAGCGAGCAGCGTAAGCGAGATGCCGGCCGCAATGACGGCCCCACCGATTATCGCTCGCCAGCCAAGGCCCAAGCCCGACCGGCTAGGAACTTCAACGACTCCTGGGGAACTCATTTCAGTGCATGCCGAAGAAAGAAAGGACGGCCATAATCACAACGACCAGTCCAACGAGATAGATGATTCCGTTCATGACGAACTCCGCCTGGTGAGTTATCTCGATGAACGATGATTAAGGGACAAGGTTCCGAAAAATTGCTTCTTTCAATGGTTCGCTGGCCCGAGTTCCGGGAACAACGACCAAAGGCAAGCGTTGCCGCCGGACGAAGAGGGCCATCCTTAAGGAGACGACCCGTGAAAAAGAATTCCCTTATGTCCACACTATTGGCGGCAGGTGCAGTTGTAGGCGCCACCGCTTTCTTGACCTCTGCCGCATCGGCGGATGTTGCCTGCAATCAATATGGCGATTGCTGGCATGTGACCAAACACTACACCCTGTATCCTAAAGATATTGGCGTTACGTTCTACCCCGACACATGGCGTGAAGAGCATATGAAGGACACGCATTATCGGTGGTATGACCGCGACGACGACAGCGGCTACTACATTCGTGGCGAGTGGCACGCGTTCGACTCGGATGGCGACCACGACGGCGACTAGAAGGCCTCGCAAGGCGCAAAATTGGGACTCGGCAGTTGGGCTGCCGGGTCCTTATTTGCAAGGACAGCGATAAAAGATGATTTCGGTCAGTTAGGGTCTTACAACCACGGGAGTATGGCGCCCACCATTGCCGCCAGGCTCGCGGCGACCATCCAACTGATAATTCGCGCACGCTCGATGTTGAAGCGCCTAAGCCGATTGTCGCCGCAAAAGGGGCAGGAAACTTCCCAGCCGATTATCCGGCCTTCGCAGTTGGAACAGTTGATTCCTGGCACGTGATAAACTCCCGGCCGGTACGCGCGGTAAACGTTTCGGCCTGCATTCCGTTCCGCACCGAGTGACACGCAGCTTCTAACTCTTGCGGATCGCTCGTCGCGGGCCTGAGGTTTATTGCCATTTTCAGCGCCTCGTTTAGAGGGCTCAAAAGGCAACGTCCTGATATGCCGCTTCGATCTTCGAAACCGCTATGGGGGCTGACGAACCCGGAACAGGGAGAACGAAATAAGCTTGCGCCGGTGGCGATCCGGTGGCAAAAGTCCCCGGCTCGACGGGCAGGCCATACCTAAGTTATTGATCTTGCTACACGGACAGGTGGTCGAGTGGTTGATGGCACCGCACTCGAAATGCGGAGACCCTTTACGGGGTTCGTGGGTTCGAATCCCACCCTGTCCGCCAGTTTCGAGGCCTAAGATCCCGATTTGCTTTTTTGATCTTTTCAACCCTTTCGTTCTGCTTCCCTGCGCCACTCCTCATCCGAAGGGCGCTCGCAGCGTCTCGTCTATCGCGTCAGCGGCAGGGGGAGCATAGCAACTCGAAATCGCGCAATGTCGGTTTCATTACGACCGCTGAAAGCGACGGCAATAACAGACGCTCAGAGCTTATAACCTTCCTTGAGACAATCGTATTGCCAGGCAAAATCGAATCTTTGCTGCGAAACAGGATGCGCCCCCAAATCCGCTTCAACAAAAGGTCCGGCGGTTCCATCGATGTAAACAATGAAGCGCGCGGTTCTCTTTAACTGGGCGTAGCCGGTTTTTACGGTGACGTATCCGCAAGTCTGTCCCGTCGTACTGTTGCCGGTGACCTGAACCCTCGAGAATTCGGCAGCGGGATAATTGACCTCTATCTGCACTTTCTCTTCCGCGTTTGTTGTCGCCTGCGCTCGCCAATCCTGTCCGTTGCAGGCGACAAGGCTCAAGCATCCGCCGATCAGAAGAAATTTGGTTCCCAATATTCCTGTCCGCCGGTTTCCCAAGCGCTTCCGTTCAGAACCGCTGCGAGAACCTGATCGCCACGGTGCGCGGGCGGCTGGGTACGATGTAGGGCTGGTGGCCGCAGATCTGCGTGGTGCATTCGGCGTAGATCGCGCGTTGCGCGCGTTCGTCGAACGCATTCTGCAGCATCAGGTCGGCAGACCAGTTTTCCCTGTCCACGCCCAACGCGAAATCGAAAATCGCGTAAGGCGCTTCGCGGAAGCGAACGGGCACGATGGTGGCGCCGGGAAGCGGAATATTGTTGGCGTCTGTGGCCAGTTCCGTCGGATCGGGCGCGTTGAGCCGCAGGTCGGAAAAGCTCTCGGTCTGGAAGTTCACTGCGCCCTGAATGTGGCCCAGCAAGCCCTCATCCAGTTCGCGCTCGTAACGCGCCGTGGCGTTCGCCTTGAAGCGCGGCGTGCCGGGCAGCATCGTGCCCTTCGGCGCTTGCGGCCCGTAAGGATCGAGCGGGCCGGGGCACACGGTGACGTTCTCGTTGTCCACCGAAAATCCGCAGAAATCCTCGCTCAGCGTCGCGTGGGTATAAGCCATGCCGCCGGTGATGGTCAGTCCGGGTGCCGCCAGCCAGTTCACATCCGCTTCGAAGCCGCTGATGCGGGCCGACGCCGCGTTGTGGATTTCGGTGAACGAATTCAGCCCCAGGAACGAGAACTGGAAGTTCTTCCATTCGTCGAGATAGAAATCGCCGTTGAAGCGCAAGGTGTCGTCGAACCACGACGTCTTCCAGCCGATTTCATAATTGATGAGCGTATCGGGCTGGTAGGGAGGAACCGTGCCGCGCCGGTTGACGCCGCCCGGACGGAAGCCGGTGGACCACGTCGCGTAGAGCATTTTTCCGTCGTCGAGCTTGTAGCTCAGGTTCCACTTATAGGTCGTGCCATGCTTCGAAACGCTCTTGTCGAGGTTGGAGCAGGGGGCAAGGAAAAAAGTGGGGCCCGGTACGACCAAGGGATTGTCGGGATCGAATCCTGGGCATTGCGATGCGCCGGTGGACCCGCTGAAATTGGAACCAAATCCGAAGAATCCGTACATCGAGTTATCGGAGATGAAGTAGCGCAATCCGCCGGTCAGCGTGAGATCGGGCAGGATATCGAACGAAGCCTCGCCGAACGCCGCGTAATCCCTGTCGATACGTTCCTGTTCGGTAAGCCAGATCGTACCGGGAAGTCCGTTGACGGAATATTGGGCCCCCAATCCGTTGATCAGATAGTCCTGTTGAATGAAGTGCGATTGCCGCTCGTAGAACAATCCCGCCACGGCACGCAGCCGGTAATCCTGCGGAGTGGAGACGCGCAATTCGTGGCTCCACTTTGTGAAATGGTCGTAATTGTTTTGATACTGCGTCGGATCGGCGACGGGGCTGTAGTTGTTGTCGACCCACGACGAGCCGTATTGGTGCAGCGTGTCGTACCAGAACGTATAATCCGAATAGTCCAGCGCCGCCTTCACCGTACGGTCCATATAGCCGCCGGAATAGACGAGATCGAGATTGGCGATCTTGCCCTGAACCGTCAAAGACGCCTGATACCAACGGTCATGCGCCCATTCCGGCTTGTAATGCATGACCTCAAGGTCGCCCACGCTCGGATCGAAGGCGAACACGCCGTTCGAATTCGCGACCTGTCCGATAAACGCCGGCATGATCGTCCAGTTCTCGTCGAGATCGATCTTCAGCTCGGCCCGGCCGCCAAAATTCTCGACCGTGTTGTAATCGTCGCGTGCGATGGCCGAATTGTCGACCGTCTGGCCGAACGTCGGATAGGTGCGTGTGCCGGCCACGTTGTCGATGAAGCCGGCATCGTGCTCCTGATAGGCGACGAGCCGCACGGCGATGTTGTCCTGCAGCGGAATATTGACGAAGCCTTCGACCGTGTCGCCGAATCCGCCGTTGTCGATCTTGTTGGCTTCGATGTCGTATCCCGCTTCGAATTTGGAAGCGTCCGGCTTGTTCGTGATGATGCGTACGGTGCCGGCCTGCGAGCTTGCGCCATACAGCGTGCCCTGCGGGCCCGCCAGCGCTTCGACGCGCGCGATGTCATAGATATGCACGTCCATCGCTCCGCCGATCGTCGTGATCGGTTGCTCGTCGAGATAGACGCCGACGCTCGGCAGTGCCGCGGAATGGTTGCCGTCGCCGCCGCTCGAAACGCCGCGCATATAATAGGTGTCCGTGCCGGGCTGCCCGTTGGTACCGCCGCCGCCGCCGACCGTATAGGTCAGGCTGGGAAAGAACTGGCTGAAATCGCGCCCACCCGAGATGTTAAGGTCTTCCAGTTTCTGCGTACCCAGCGCCTGAACGGCCAGAGGTGCCGCCTGGATATCTTCCGCGCGTTTTTCCGCGGTGACGATGACCGTTTCCAGCGTGTCGTCCTGCGCGAACGCGGGCGTGATGCCCGTCAGCGCCGTGGAGGCCAGAAGAATGGAAAACAGTCCGTGAGTTCTGAATATCCGGCCCGGTTGAACTTCGCTCATTCGCAACGCCCCCGCGACTCCAGCCATAAAATTGAGACCCAGCCGCTTGCTGGGTCAATTGCCGCTGGGCGTTGCAGCCGACAGTAACTGTCGATTGTGGTTTTTAGGCCGCAGAGGAGGGCGGATAATCGGCCAGAACCGGCCCCAACGCGCTCTTTAGCGGACCAAGCCATTGTTCATAATTTCGCCATTGCTCGAGCCCGTCCCGGAAGATGGGTTGGCGAACCTGCTCGGAACTGGCCGTGCGGACCGATCTTTCGTTTTCGTGAAAGCGCAGGCAATTTTCTTCGAAGGCCAGCCCGCAATAGTCGAGTAACCGGCGGATCTCCTGTTCGGGCTCTTCCACCATCTGTTCGTACAGCACGCGGTGAATCCGGCCCGGCAGCACTTCGTCGAAGTGATCCATCAACGAAACATAGTCGGCATAGTAACGGCCGATATCGTTCAGGTCGTAGGAAAATCCCTGACCACGGGCGAAATGCTGTTTGAAGCCCGAAAAACCCGCCGCCATCGGGTGGCGGCGCGCGTCGATGATCTTCGCGTTCGGCAGGATCAGGTGGATGAGGCCCGCGTGAAGAAAATTGTTCGGCATCTTGTCGACGAAATACGGCCGCTTCATCCGCCGCTGCAATTTGGTGCCGTCGAGATATTTTTCTCCCAATCCATAAATCTCGCGCGCATCGAGCCGCTCGAGAATTTCGGGATAGACGGATGGCTCGCCCTCCCGTTTCTTGCCCTCCATCTGCAGCGCGATGGAAATGATATCCGGCAATTCCATCGTGCCTTCGATTTCGCTGTGGCTTGCCAGGATCTGTTCGATCAAGGTCGAGCCCGAACGCGGCAATCCGATGATGAAGATCGGCTCCGCCGACGGGTGCCCCCAGTCCGTTCGCGCCTCGAAGAACGCGCGCGTGAACAGCTTCTTCGCGCGTCCGATCTTGCCGGTGAATTCATCCGCGTCGTATTCAAGGCTCTGGCGACGCAACCGGTTTGCTTCGTCGTAATGGCGGAACGACGCTTCAAAATCCCTTTCGTCCTCCAGCGCCTTTCCCAGCGCGAAATGCAGGTGATAGCGATCCTCTGCCGAGACGCCCGAAGTGCGCGCCAATTGCCCCTGCATGGTCGCGATGTCGGCACGATCGAAGCGAACGATCTTGAGGTTGGCGAGACTCCAGTAGGATTCGCCCAGATTGGGCGAAAGCGAAATGCTTCTGCGGTAAGCCGCGATGCAGTCCTGCTGGCGCCCCACGGCCCGCAACGTATGCCCATAGCTCATCCACGTCTTGGGCTGGCCGGGATGTTCTTTCAGGATTTCTTCGTAGAGCGCGATGGCGCGTTGGTGTTCGCCCAACCGCGCCAGTGCCGCAGACATCAGGTTGCGATAACTCGGATTGCGCGGATCGCTCTTGAGCAGGATTTCCAGTTGGGCAATCGCCTCGCTGGATTTGCCTTGCCGGTAAAGCACGGTCGCATAGTTGTGCCGCGCCGCAATGAACCCCGGCGCCAGTTCCATGCAACGCGCAAGCAGCTTGCCCGCGTCGTCGTAGCGGCCCAGGCGTGTGCCCGTCTCCGCCAGCATCCGTATCGCGGAAACATCGGTCGGGCGCTCCTTGAGATAAGGCCGCAATATCCGTTCGGCGATTGCCACCCGCCCTTCGCAAAGCGCTGCCGCCGCCTCCATCAATCGCGGTTCGTTCACCGAAGCTCGAATGTGTCTTGCATAGGCGATGTCTGCCCCGGCGGTATCGCCGAGCAGGCGCAGCGTATCGGCCAGCGCCAGCCATGCGCGGGGGATTTTGGGATTCAACGCTGTCGCGGCCTTGAACGCCACCGCCGCCGCCTGCGTCTCACCCAGCTCGTTCAACGCCCCGCCGAGTTCGAACCGCACATCCGCCGATTTCGGTTGCATCGCCGCCAGCGATTGCAACACGTCGCGCGCGGCCTCGGTCGCCCCCTGCCGCTGCAACGCCACGCCCATATATAGAAGTGCCAGCGGATGGCCGGGCGCCGCCCCCAATATCTCGCGCGCTTGCTGTTCTGCGGCCGCGGGATTTGCGGAAAGAAGCTTTTCGGTATGCGCAAGCGCCTGCGCCAGCGTGCCGACAGCGCCGGAGGCGGTTCCTGCCGCTGAACGATCTGCCGGCTGCTCCATGGGAAATAAAATGGCGCGGGCCGCCCCGCTGTCAACGCCCGACATAATATGTCGCCGCAACCATCCCAAATTATTTGCGCCGACCTACATAAACACGCGCCCCCCAACCGACTTAAGCTTCAGGAAGCCTGTTCTCGCCCTCGAACCTGGGATGCAGGGGGGAATGACGGAAACACCGGATATCAAACGCGAACGCCCGGAGGTCGGCCTGCCCGGAATGGTTTCGGCTGCGTCGAAGGTGAACGTCTGGTTCGTGCGCGAGGTGCTGCCGCTGGAGGGCCTGCTTCTCAAATTCCTGCGCCGCGGCTGGCGCAACGAGAGCGACATCAAGGATCTGTGTCAGGACGTCTATGTCGAAATTTATGAAGCAGCCCACGCCGAAATCCCGCAATCCGCGAAAGCCTTCGTTTTCGCCGTGGCGCGCAACATCCTCGTCGATCGCATCCGCCGCGAGCAGATCGTTTCCATCGAAGCCGTCGCCGATCTCGAAACGCTGGGCCTCACCGCCGACGAACCCGGCCCCGACAAAACGGCCATCGCGCGACAGGAACTTCGCAAACTGCAAACCGCGCTCGACCGCATGCCGCACCGCTGGCGGGAGGCCGTCGTGATGCGCAAGATTCAGGGCATGTCGCGGCCCGAAATCGCGCTGCGCCTGGGCATCGCCGAACCGACTGTTTCGCAACATCTCGCCGCCGGAATGCGCGCGCTTGCGAACCTGTTTCACGACGACTCCGACAGCAAGGACAAGCCATGAGCGAGTCCCCCAAACAACCGCGCGTGCTGCCGAAAGCAGAAGAGGTTCAGATCGCCGCATCCGATTGGCTGGAGCGGCGCGAGCGCGGCGACTGGAATGACGCCGTGCAGGCGGAGTTCGACGCCTGGCTCGCCGCATCGCCAGCGCACGCGATTGCCTATCTGCGATTGGAAGATGTGTGGAACAGGGCAGGGCGCCTGAAAGCACTCGGCCGCCCTGAGCGCACGCCGTTCGCCTTCATCGGCCGCTGGGCCTCGTCGGTCAAGATCGCCGCGGCGGTGACGGTCGCAGCCCTCGCAGGCTTCGCCGCCTACAATTCGCTGCAGGAACCGCAAGAGCGCGTCTACGCCACCGATGTCGGACAACGCGAAAGCCTGTTGTTGGCCGACGGTTCGCAGATCGAACTCAACACCGACACCGTATTGCGCATCTCGCGGGGCGCGGGCCCCAAAACGGTCACGCTCGAAAAAGGCGAAGCCTTCTTCAACATCAAGCACGATGCAACCCGCGTCTTCATCGTGAAGGCGGGCGACAGCCGCGTCATCGATCTCGGCACGAAATTCCTGGTGCGCCAGAACCCCGATCACGTTCGCGTCGCCCTGTTCGAAGGCAGCGCGAAACTCGAAACCGAAGTGGCCGGCTCGCCCGCGCGCTCCACCGTGCTCAAGCCCGGCGATGTCGCGGTCGCCTCCGGCGGCGCGATGTCGGTGACGAAGAAGCCCTCCGATATCCTGAAAGACGATCTCGCCTGGCAGCACGGCGAAGTCACTTTCCATTTCACGTCGCTCGCCGAAGCGGCCGCGGAATTCAACCGCTACAACCAGAAAAAGATCGTCGTGCGCGACGCCGCCATCGCCAATCTCGAAATCGGCGGCACGTTCGGCATGCACGACGTCACCCAATTCGGACGCCTCGCGCACCATCTTCTGGGCGTGCAGGTCGAAGACAAGGGCGACCGGATCGTCCTGACACGTTGAAAGTCACCGCCGGGCCAACGCCCGCATGAAGGAATTTGCGAGAGGGGGGAATATGAAGAACACCGCCATATTGAAAGTCCTGCTGGGATCGAGCGCCCTGTCGCTGGCCCTGGCGCACGGCGCGCAAGGGGCAGAATTCAACATCCCCAGCGGCGACCTGCGCACCGCGCTGGATGCCTACGCAGGGCAGGCCGGTGTCCATCTTCTCTACGCCGAACAAGCCATCACCGGCGTGCGCACGCCCGGCATCCGCGGCTCGCTCGCACCGGAAGAAGCCTTGTCGCGCCTCCTCAAGGGCACCGGCTTCACCGCCGAACGCGACGACGGCTCCATCGCCATCGTGCGCAAGGCTAACCAGCAACGCAGCGAAGTCACCATCGAGCCGATGCAACTCGCACAAGCCGCGCCGCAGCGCGCAGCGGTTGAAACCGTGACGGTCACGTCGTCCAAGCTCGGCGGCGCCGACGTGCAAAGCATCCCCATCGCCATCACCGCTCTGAGCCAAGAACAACTCACCGCCACACAAACGGCAGGCGGCCCCGACCTTGTGAAGCAGGTACCGAATCTCACCTTCACCAAAACGAATTTCAGCGGCTATTCCATCCAGATTCGCGGCATCGGCACACAGGCGATCTCCGTCTCCACCGATCCGGCGGTTGCCGTCGCGTTCAACGACATCCCCTTCATCCGCAACCATTTCTTCGAGCAGGAATTCTACGATCTCGCCCAGGCCGAAGTGCTGCGCGGACCGCAAGGTACGCTCTATGGGCGCAACGCCACCGCAGGCGTGGTCAATATCATTTCCGCCAAGCCAACAGATCAGTTCGAGGCGCAAGCCTCAGCCGATATCGGCAATTACAAGAACCGCCGCTTCGAAGGCATGGTCAACCTGCCGATTGTCGACGACCGGCTCGATCTGCGCGTGGCCGGAGAATGGACAAAGCGCAACGGCTATTCGATGAACGATATAACCGGCGATCCCATCGATGGCCGCGATCTGTGGTCGTCGCGCGTCAGTCTTTCGTGGAAGCCGTTCGAGAATATCCAGGCGAACTTTGTCTGGGAGCATTTCTCGGAAAACGACGACCGTATGCGCACGGCCAAGCAGCTTTGCAAAACCGATCCCGGTCCCAGCACGATCAATGGCGTGGTCGTGCCGCCTGCCGGTGCGCCGCTGGCTTACTCCGGCCCGCCTTATCTGAGCCAGGGCTGCCTTCCCAGTTCGCTTTATGCGCCGGAAGCATTCCAGGTGCCGAACGGTATCATGTTGCCCTACTACGAACCGCTGGGTTTCGAAGGGGTGCCGGTGCGTGCCGTAGGCGGCGGCTTCGATCCTTACGCCAGCACCACTCAATCAACCGATCTGCGTGTCATCGAAGCGACGATCAATCCGATATACAAGGCGAAGAACGACACGGTGGAATTGAACGTCGATTACAACGTCACGCCCTCGCTGACCTTCACATCGCAAACCGGCTACAATCGCGATTTCCTCTGGTCGACGGAAGATTACAACCGCTTCAACACAAGGCCCGGAGCCTTTGGCGTTGATGAAAATGCAACTCAGGCGACGATAGCCGACCCATCAGGTGCGGGCATTTGCCTGTATGGAGCCTTCCAGTGCGAAGGCTTGCCCGTCACGGCACCTTGCGATGCGACCATTCCGCCTCCTCCCGGCTACGGCGCAGCATGCTCTGCCAATGGCATCTTCTGCGATCCGCAGTTGGGGTGCAGCTCCCGTCTGGTTGCACAGGATTTGAACGATGAGAACTCATGGCAACTCAGCCAGGAGTTTCGTCTGGCCTCGCATTTCAGCGGGCCGTTCAATTTCAGCGTAGGCGGCAATTATCTGCACTACGAAACGGAGGAGAACTACTACGTCTTCATCAACTCGCTCACCCTTGCCGCTTACACCTGGGCAAAAGATGGCGGTTCGCCCGCCCAGACTTTGCCGTGGGTTCCGGGCGTGTCGGACAATTCGAATTGTCTGGTGGGCGGTTTCGCTCCTCCCAATCTCAATGAGCAGAACCATCTGGGAACAGAGGGGGGATCGGCATGCCAATATATAGATCCCAATCCGCTTACTAGCTTGAACAATGCAGGGCACAATTATTTTCTTAGCCAGAATCCGTACACGCTCAATTCCTATGCCGGTTTCGGCGAGGCATATTACAACGTCACGCCCGACCTGAAATTGACTGGCGGTCTGCGCTGGACCGACGACATCAAACATTTCGTGGAGATTCCGAGCCAGCTTCTGACGGCTGGCTATGGCTATCCCATCTACGGTGCTGTCGATCAGGATTGGCAGGAATTCACCGGCCGCTTCGCCGCCAACTGGACTCCCAAGCTCGATTTCACCGACGAGACCCTGCTCTATGCCTCGTTTGCGCATGGCTACAAGGCGGGAGGCGCCAATCCGCCGGGCGCCCAGCTTCTGGTGTTCGGAAGTGCGTATTACGGTGACGAGCAGGGGGTCTCCACTCCCATACACCCGCTCACCTTCAAGCCCGAATTCATCAACGCTTATGAAGTTGGGACCAAGAACACGCTTTTGGACGGCGCGATAGTCTTCAACGCCAGCGCCTTCTTCTACGACTACAAAGGCTATCAGATATCGCGCATAGTTGATCGTACCGCAATCAACGACAATTTCGACGCGACGGTTAAGGGCGCGGAAGTCGAAGCCACTTACGAACCATTGCCCGGGCTGAGGTTCAAATTTGCCGGAGGCTACGAACACACGCGCATCGACGACGGCCAATTCTCCATCGACCTGATGGATCGCGCCGATGTGGAGAACCATCCCGATTGGATGGTCGTCAAGCCGTTTACCACGCAGGCGTCCAACTGCATCCTGCCCAAATATGTCGTGGCCGCGCTCATCGTGGCGCGGCCTCCTGTCGCCGCAGGCAACGGTACGAGCAGTGTTCCCGGCGCCTGCGCGAACGCCTATCAACGCAATGTCGATCCCGTTACCGGCAATCCTTACAAGGCGGACCCGACTTTCCCGGACGACTACAAGTCGTCGCTCGATCTGCACGATCCCGGCGCCTATCCCGGCTTCGATCCGGCGTCGGCGCCCAACGGCGGCGAAGGTTGGGCGAAGAATCTGGGCGGCAACGAGCTTCCCAACGCGCCACCGTTCACCGTGTCGATGTCTGCCGATTACACCATACCGGTGACGTCGGATTGGGCGAGCACATTCCATATCGACTACTACTGGCAGGATTATAGCTGGGCCCGAGTCTTCAACGCCAATCCGTATGATCGCCTGCGCGGCTACACCAACGTCAACCTCGCGTTGATCCTCACCAGCCAGGCGGGTTGGCAGGTGATGGGCTACGTAAAGAACGTCTTCGACGTCACAGATATCACCGGCACGTTCCTCAACAGCGACGACAGCGGCCTGACCACAAACGTGTTCTTGACCGATCCGCGCCTGTTCGGCGTGCGCGTCACGAAGAATTGGTGAGGGGGAACGCAAAATGAGTGAACTCATTCAAAAGTCCGATAGCCGCGAAGAGATCCGCTGGAAGCTGCTCACAGGCGTTTCCGCGCTTGTCCTGGCGGCGCACATGGCCTCCACCACGCAAGCGCGGGCGGAAGATGCCGACCGCCCCACTGTGTGGATCGAATTGGGCGGTCAGTGGAGCACGCTTCAGGACGGGGTCGAGACCTTCAATCCGGCACTCATGGCCGGCCGGCCCGACAAGTTCGAGCCATCGCAAAAGTTCGAGAAGCCGGCGCGGCATGGTTTCGACGAGTTTGGCGCGATTTCGCTGCAGCCGGAAGGCTCGAACTGGGTCTTGAGTGCCGCGGTTCAATATGGCCGTTCCAGCACGAAGAACTACAATCTGGAGCAAACCAATCCGGAGTTCAAATATTTCGCAAGCGCTCCAAGGGTCGGCGTGCCGGTTGCGCAACAGTTCGCGGAAACGACGGCGAAGACAAGCGAGCAACGTCTCGTCGTCGATTTTATGGCAGGTAAGGACGTCGGCCTCGGGCTGTTCGGCAAGGATGGCACATCCGTCATCAGCGCCGGTGTTCGCTTCGCGCAATTCACCAGTCGGTCGAATATCGCTCTCAAATCCGATCCCGACTGGCACATCAATTCCAAATATTTCACATACGTACACGACTACATCTCATTCGGTCAGTCCTTCCATAGCAATCTGGCAAGCCTGAAAGCCGAAAGAAGTTTCACCGGTGTCGGGCCTTCGCTCTCGTGGAAGTCTTCAGAGCGGTTGTGGGGCGATTCACGCGATGCATCGCTGATGTTGGATTGGGGCGTGAACGGCGCGATTCTGTTCGGCCGCCAAAAAACGCACACGCACCATCAATCGACGGGCAAGTCGTTTTACCATTACGGGCCCTTCCTTACCGGGCCGGCAGTCCCGCATACGACCGCACGGCTTCCCGCGACGCCGGATCACACGCGCACACGCAGCGTAGCGATCCCAAACATCGGCGGCTTCGCGGGACTGTCTTTCAAATATCCCAATGCGAAGGTGAGCCTGGGCTATCGCGCCGATTTCTTCTTCGGCGCTGTGGATGGCGGCATCGACGCCCGCAAGACCTACGACCGCAGCTTCTACGGCCCTTACGCCACCGTCAGCATCGGCCTCTAAGCGCCTCACTTACATATATTCCAGCAGCGGCGGAGCCACGCTCCGCCGCTTTTTCTTTGTGCTCTGCTATCCTTCCGCCGCCACGGCGGGCGCAATTAAATTGCCAAAAAATCCGGGAGGGATTCCGCGCCCTGATCCGTGGTTATGGGTGAGGGCATAGCCGTAACCCCGAAAGGCAGGACGCCCAAGGGATGGCAGACAGGCCAAAGACAGAGGCGGGAGAACCAGCGTTGCCGAACCCCGGCGATGCGGCGGGTATGGACGCGCTCAAGGCCTGGTTTGTCGCCGAGGTTCTGCCGCTGGAGGCCGTCTTGATTCAATATCTGAGCCGCGGCGGGCGCAGCCGATCCGATGTCGAGGATCTGCGCCAGGACCTTTACATGAAGGTCTGCCTGGCAGCGCAGCAGGAACTGCCGCGCGCCACACGCCCCTTCGTGTTCAAGATCGCGCGCAATCTTCTGGTCGACCGCGTCCGCCACGAACAGGTCGTGCCCATCGACCAGGTGGAAAACCTCGAAGAACTCAACATCGCCATCGACGAACCTGCGCCCGACCGCAGCGTTATCGCGCGCCAGGAATTGCGCAAGCTGCAACACGTTCTCGACAAGCTGCCGGAGCGTTTCCGCAACGCCATCGTCATGCGCAAGATCGACGGCCTCTCGGTGCGCGAGATCTCCGAACGCACCGGCGCCGCCGAAAAGACGGTCGAAAAGCATTTGACCGAAGGCATGCGCGCGCTCGCCGACGCCCTCTATCGCGACGGCCAAGAAAAGGCGAGGACGCAATGACCTCCGAACAGAACTCCGCTTCCGCCGAAGACGTGGATGCCCGCGCCGCCGCCTTCATCTTCAAGAAGCGCGATCTCGGCATATGGAACGAAACCGACCAAACCGAACTCGACACCTGGCTGAACGAATCCTTCGCCCATCGCACCGCCTATTGGCGCCTCGAAGCCGCGTGGGAACGTGCCGACCGTCTCGATGCGTTGCGCCCGCTTTCGCAGCACATTCAGCCCGCCTGTCCCGAACCGCGCTTTCGCACACCCTTCAAGATCGCTGCGGCCGCCGCACTGATCGCCGCTGTCGGTGCAACTTTTTGGAAACTGCCGGCACAGGAAAGCACCGGTTCCTATGCAACGCCGGTCGGCGCGCATGAGCGCATCACACTGGCGGATGGCACGCGCATCGAACTCAACACCAATTCCGAACTGCGTCTCGAAAAGAAGTCCGGCAATCGCGTGGTGCGACTGGTGCGGGGCGAAGCCTTCTTCGAAGTCCGCCACGATGCCGCCCATCCCTTTGTCGTGCTTGCGCAAGGTCATCGCGTCGTTGACCTCGGCACCAAATTCGTGGTGCGCGAACAAAACGGCAGCATCCGCGTCGCCGTCCTCGAAGGAAGCGCGCGGCTGGAAGCAGGCGAGAACGGAAAATCGTCCAAAGCCGCGGTCCTGAAGCCCGGTGATGTTGCGCTCGCCGCCAGAGGCACGATCCAGGTCGAGAAAGAACACGTCGACACGTTGCAAACGCAGCTCGGCTGGCGCCGCGGCATACTCGTCTTCCATCACGCCGCACTCGCGCAGGTCGCCGCCGAATACAACCGCTACAACGACCGACAAATCGTCATCGCCGATCCGGACGTCTCCAAACTCACCATCAGCGCCACGCTGCCGACAAACGACGTCGATGGTTTCGCCCGCATGGCACAGAACTTCCTGGGTCTTCACGTCCAGAGAAACGCCAACAAGATCGTCATCACGCACTGAGAGAGCATTCGCCATCAAAGAGGGGGTAAGATGAGCAACAGGTATCTACAAATTCTGGCTGCAACCACAATGTTCACGGCCGCAGCGCCAATCGCAGCACAGGCCGGAGCGTTCAACATCCCGGATGGCGATCTCGACGCGGCGCTTGAATCCTACAGCGCCCAATCTGGCGTCCAACTATTGATCCCAAATGCCGCAGTGCACGGCATCCGCACCAAAGGAGTACACGGCGATGTCTCGGATGGGGAGGCATTGTCACGCATATTGAGTGGGACGGGGTTCACTTCACAACGAGATGAATCCGGCGTCGTGGGCATCGTCCGCGAACGTCGCAGCCAATCCGAGGTTACGGCCATCCAACTGGCGCAAGCTGTGTCCCCACGCGCTTCTGTTGAAACCGTGACGGTTACATCGTCGAAGCTTGGCGGCGCAGATGTGCAGAGCGTCCCCATCGCGATCACGGCAATGAGTCAGGAACAGCTTACCGCAACCCAAACCGCGGGCGGACCTGACCTGGTCAAACAAGTACCGAATCTCACCTTCACGAAGACCAACTTCACCGGATACAACATCCAGATCCGCGGTATCGGTACGCAGGCCATTTCGGTTTCGACGGACCCGGCAGTGGCTGTTGCGTTCAACGACACGCCGTTCCTGCGTAATCATTTCTTCGAACAGGAATTCTTCGACGTACAGAGCGTGCAGGTTCTACGCGGACCGCAAGGCACGCTGTTCGGCCGTAATGCGACGGCGGGCGTCGTCAATGTCATTTCCGCAAAACCGACCGACCAATGGGAAGCGCGCGCCTCTGTAGACGTGGGCAACTACAACAATCGCCGACTGGAGGGGATGGTCAATCTGCCCATCGTTGGCGACAAGATCGATCTTCGCGTTGCCGGCGAATGGACGAAGCGTGACGGCTATGCGTTCAACGAGCAAACACAACATTCGATCGATGGACGCGACCTGTGGTCAGGCCGCGTTTCGCTCCTGATACATCCCATTCAGGACCTGTCGGCGACCTTCATCTGGGAGCACTTCCAGGAAGACGACGACCGGATGCGTTCGACCAAACAGTTGTGCAAACGCGACAATCCGCCTTCCGTTGTCGACGGTCCTGGCGGTCCGATTGTGCCCGACGTGAACAATTTCGGTGCGATGTGGCTGACGCAGGGTTGTCAGGCCGAATCTCTCTATTCGCCACAGTCGTACCAAACGCCCAACGCCTCTGGCATACCGTTCATCCTGGCGCTTGAGGCGTTCACCGGTTACCTGCCGTTTGGGAACGATCCCTATGGCGGAATTACGCAAACGCCCGATTTGCGCAAGATCAGCGCACAGATCAATCCCAAATACCGCGCAAGGAACAATACCTACGAATTCAACGTCGATTACAACGTCACTCCCGAGCTCAAGCTGACCTCGCAGACCGGATATAACGGCGACACGCTGTATTCGACGGAAGACTACAATCGCTTCAATACCGCGCCGGGGATATGGAGCGATCCGGGTGGCAACACCCTGATCGGCATGGACGGCGAGTATTGCGATCCGCAGCTCGGATGTTCGAGCAGGTTTATCGCGCAGGACGTTTCCGAAGAGACTGCAAGCCAGTTCTATCAGGAACTTCGCATGAGCTCGAGTTTCGGCGGGCCGTTCAATTTCGTCGCGGGCGGCAATTATCTCACTTACCACACCAGAGAAAATTACTTCGTTTTCGCAAACGCCATCACCATGACAACGGAATTCTTCAATTCCTCATTTGCCGGCGGCGATCCGCCACCTGTCGATGCACCCCATATTCCCTTCGATCCGGACAACGCCAATTCGTGCGATCCACAACCCGCCGATCCGCACGCCATCTCTGCGTTGTTCGGCCTTGGGTGCGCCTATATCGATCCCAATCCGCTCGGCAGTATAGACGGGCAGGGGCACAACTACTTCCGCAGCAACAATCCTGCGGGCTTGAGTTCGTGGGCGATGTTTGGTGAGGCATATTACAACATCAGTCCCGATCTGAAGCTTACGGGCGGCCTGCGCTACACCGACGACAAAAAGAGCTTCGAAGTCATCCCGAGTTGGACGCTTGTGAACGGGATGGGCTATGTCGTCACCGAAAAGATCAAACAGGAATGGAAGGAATTCACGGGCCGCGCCGTCGTCAACTGGACGCCAAAGCTCGATTTCACCGATGAATCTCTCTTCTATGCATCGTATGCGCACGGTTACAAGAGCGGTGGCGCCAACCCGCCCGGCGTTATTCCGCTTCCTGCATTCGACGGGGGCTATTACAGCTCTCCCAGTAATCTGACGCATCCTGCGACATTCCGGCCCGAATACAACAATGCATTCGAAGTCGGCACGAAGAACACGCTGCTTGACGGCGGATTGACCGTGAACGGCGATGTCTTCTTCTACAAGTACAAGGACTACCAGATTTCGCAGATCGTGGACCGGACCGCGATCAACCTGAATTTCAATGCCACGGTGAGAGGCGCAGAGATCGAAACGAGCTGGGAACCGCTTCCGGGCCTGAGACTTGGCTTCAATGGCGGTTACGAAGACGCGACGTTCGACGACGACCAGTACGCCATCGATTTGATGGATCGGACTGCGGGCCATTCCGGCTGGGTGGTGCTGAAGCCGGCGATCACCGAAACGTCGAACTGTGTCTTGCCCACCTATGTCATAAACGAAATTCTATCCAGCCCGTTTGCCTCGCCTCTCGCGGTCGCCTGTGGTGTCGCATACGGTGGCGGGTCAAGTTTGCTCGCGGGGACTGCGGGCGGCTACGATCCTGTGACAGCCAATACTTACGCACCAAATCCGAACCCGGCCCAATTCCCCAACTATCCGGGCTTCGATCCGTTTGCCGGAACAGCGGGCGATCCCTACACCGGACAAAACACATTCAATGGTGTGGACTTCGGTCCTGTCCCGAACGGCGGTGAGGGTTTCAGCAAGAATGTGGGCGGCAATCAGCTTCCCAACACGCCGCATTTCACCACCAGTCTTTCGGCCGATTTTTCCATGCCCATTTCCGACGATTGGGCAGGCACATTGCACGGCGACTTCTACTGGCAGTCCGGCTCCTACTGGCGCATTTTCAACGACAGCGATTACGACAAGCTGGAAGGCTACACCAATCTGAACTTCGCCCTGATTTTTACCAACCAGGACGGCTGGCAAGCTATGGCCTATGTCAAGAACGTGATCGACACCACTGCCATTACGGGCGCGTTCTTGAATTCGGATGACAGCGCGCTAACCACCAATGTCTTCGTTACGGACCCGCGCCTGTTCGGCTTTCGCATTACAAAAAACTGGTAGGCTGGCCTGAACGGCACGCCAATGGGCGGCGGAGAGATCCGCCGCCTCTTTTTTTGCGCGTTTCTACAAGTCCAAAAACCTGTGCATGACTTGCCCAAACATTCGAGAATTAAAAACCGGCTAACGATCAGTTAACGCGATAAAATCCAATAAAATAAAGCGTTTCTGCATTTCGCCTAGCATCATGTGTCATTCCGGGAAAGTCCGGCAACGAAACGTTCATAGATATCCGTGCGATATCGCGTGCGTCGGGGATTCTCTAAGTACTGGGAGTCTGCGATGCACTCATCCACTCTGAAAGTTTTGCTTGGCGCTGCGGCGTGCTCGGTCCTGCTGTCGGGCTGCGTCACCGATGGCGTCTCGTTTGCCGGGGGAACAGGTCACGGCTTCACCGGCGGGGGCGGTTCCGGCAACAATGGCGGCGGCGGTGGCGACAATGGCGGAGGCGGCGATTCCGGCGGCGCGCAGGCAAGTCTTCTGGGCGACGGCGTCGTCACGGTCACCGCAACCGGCACCACGGTCAGCACGCCGTCCTTGCTGGGCCAAAGCGGCATTGACGGATTGGATCAAGCCACATCCGGCATAACCTCCGCTGCCAACACGCTGCTGTCGAAGGGCAACGCGGCGTTGCCGCTCGGTTCCGTCGCCAGTGCGGCCCAACCGGTGACATCGTTGTTGCCCGTATCGGCCGAAGTGTCGAACACACAGATCGGTGCGGCGGCAACGCAGCCCGTCGGCATCGGCATTCTCTCCGATACGCCGGCAACGGGTTCGTTGGTGGGCGTCAACGTCGCCAATGCGGGCAAGACCGTAAGCGTGACGTTGCCGCAGAACCAGGCGCTCACCGCGCTCTCCACGGCGGTGGGTTCGGCCGCGCCCGCAACCGGTCCTGTCACCTCCGCGGTTTCGGGCCTCGTCACTCCGGTCGCCGACGCGCTGGGCCTCGGCGGCGCCACGGATGTGTTGACCGGAACGGGTGCGCTGACGAGCGTGTTGGGTGGAACCTCGTCGCTGTCCAACGCCAATGTCGCAAATACGGCGCTGGTGAGCGGCAGCAATCCGCTAACGGGCGCAAGCGTTGCGTCCACCAACCAGAACCAGGGAAGTCTGTTGACGGCGGGTGCGAACTCGGGCGGCCAACCCTCGACCCTCAAGGTCGGCGATACCTCGCTGCTCTCCAACCTGGGCCAATAACCGTCGCATCCATAAAGCGCGGCGGAGCAAACTCCGCCGCGCCTTTTCCACGAGGCGATCGTGCGTAAAGCTATTGTGTTGCTCGCCGCTTTTGCGGCGGCAGTGCCCGGTATTGCATGGGCGCAATCCACGCCGTTCATCATCGATCAGTCGCGCCCGGATCGCGCGCGCGCAAAGCCTGCGCCCAAAGAAACGCCGGTCGCGCCGCTGCCCGCCGAACGGGCGCTGGCGAAATTCGAACCGTTCGTGCTGCGAAGTGTGCGCATAAAGGGCTCAAGCCTCCCGCCGCCGCGCTGGCTGCCGCCACGCGAAAATTCATCGGCAAGACGATCGACGTCAAGACGCTGGGCGAGATCGCCGAAGCCGTGTCGCAATCCTATGCGGACAGGGGCGATGTCGCGCTCTATACCGTCGCCGTGCCGGAACAGGATTTCGCTGACGGCGCGCTCGTCCTCACCGCCGTCGAAGGTTATATCGAACACGTCGACCTCGGCGGCGATGTTCACGGCCGCCTCGAACTCGTCGCCGGATACGCTACGCGGATGATGAAGGAGCGCCCGCTCACACGTTCCACCTTCCAGCGCTATATCTCGCTGATCCGCGATATTCCCGGTCTCACGGTCGACGCGAAGCTCCTGCGCGGCAACGCGCCCGGCGCCGTTCGCCTCCTGCTCGTGCTCAGGCAAAGGGATTGGCATGTCGTGCTTTCCGCCGACGACATGGGCAGCAATCCGCTTGGCCGCGTACAGGCGCAGGCAAGGGCAAGCCTCTATGGCCTGTTGCGCGAAGGCGAGGAAACCGCGCTGACCATCGGCCTTCCGGTGGAAGTCGACCGTTTCCAATACGTCGCGCTCTCCGAAACGCAAACCGTGGGCGACAACGGAACGTCCGTCTCCGGCGCATATGGTTACCTGCGCACGCGGCCCCGCCATCCTTCGCCCGCGGGCAATGCGAACACGTTGCAAGTCCTCGTCTCGCATCCGCTTTTGCGCAGCTATGATGAAAATCTCACTGTCACCGGCAGCGTCGACGGCATCGACAGTTCCAACGCCACACTCGGCGAGATCGTCGCGGACGAGCGCATCCGCGCGCTGCGCTTGTCCGCCTCCTACGGTTCGACCACGGCAAAATCCGCTTTCGCCGCCAGCGCCGGCATGAATTTCGGGCTGAACATCTTCGGCGCGCGCACCACCGATCCGTCGTCCGCCGAAACCCGGTTCAAGAAAGCTGTCCTGCAGGCAAGCTACAACCGCCTCTTGGGTGACGAATGGATCGCCCGTTTGCGCGCCGTCACGCAGCTTGCCTTCTGCCGTTTGCCGGTTTCGGAACTTTATGCGCTGGGCGGCACGAATTTCGGCAGCGCCTTCGCTTCCGCCTCCGCTTTCGGCGATTCCGCGCTCGCCGGGTCCGCCGAACTTGCCTGGCACCCGTCAGGGTTGCCGGGCCTGCTGAACGGCTCGGAGATCTTCGGTTTCGCCCAAGACGGCGGCACTTGGTATCTGCGCCGCCGCAATTTCGCAGCCCGCGATTTCCATCTGGCCTCTGCCGGTTTCGGCATGCGCATTCCCTTGCGCAGCGAAACGCGCCTGGAAGTCCGGGCCGCGAACGGGATCGCCGCCGATGCGCCCCGCATCGCGGCCGGAAAATGGCGCTTCGGCTTCACGCTCACCACCGCACCCTGATCACGCAACAAAATTGTTTTCGCGCCATCCCCCCATCGCAGGGGGCAGCCGTGTCCATAGACATGTAGTCTGTTGGAAACCCCCGAGGGGCCAGTCGCGGGCGGGGAATGGCAAGCACATCGGAAACGGATCGAGAGAACGTGGATGCGCCACTTGAAGGTGCGTGCATGAACGCGTCCGAGCTTGAGGTCTGGTTCCTGCGCGAAGTCCTGCCGCTGGAGGCGGCGCTGATGCGATATCTGCAGCACAATTGGCGCAACCAGAGCGACATCAAGGATCTGCTGCAGGATGTCTATGTGCGGGTCTGCGAATCCGCGCGGAAAGAGAAACCCCGCGCCACGCGCCCCTTCGTGTTCACCACCGCGCGCAACCTGCTCATCAACCGCGTGCGCGACTCTCAAGTCATCCCCATCGAAGCCGTCGCCGATCTCGAAGCGCTGTCCGCCGCCGCGGATGAACCCGGCCCCGATCGCGGCGCCATCGCGCGCGACGAACTGCGCCGCCTGCAAGCCGCCATCGACCGCCTGCCGCCGCGCGCCCGCGAGGCCGTCACTTTGCGCCAGATCGAAGGCCTCTCCCGCCGGGAGATCGCCCAGCGCATGAACATCAGCGAAGAGACCGTGAAGGAATATCTCGCCAGCGGCCTGCGCGCGCTGTCCGACATGTTCTTCCACGGCGAAGGCAGGCTCGCATGAGCGCCCCCGCCAAGGACATCGAAACCCGTGCCTCCGAATGGGTGATCGAACGCCAGACCGCCGAGAGCTGGAGCGCCGAAGATCAGGCCCGCCTCGACGCCTGGCTCGATGAATCGCTCGCGCATGCAACCGCCTATTGGCGCCTCAACCAGTGCTGGGACAGCACCTATCGCCTGAGCGTTCTGCGCACCGCGAACCGCGCGCAGGCAAACGAAAAATCGCCGCGCAACTGGCGCGCCTTCGTCGCCATCGCCGCCGCGTTTGTCGCGGTCGCGGGGCTGGGCACCGGCGCGGCATTCTTCACGCAGCACACGTCATCCTACACCGCCTACGACACCGAAACCGGCGGCCGCAAAATCCTCACGCTCGCCGACGGTTCCAAGATCGAGCTGAACACCCAAACCCAGTTGCGCGTCGCCAAAGGTTCCGGCGGCCGCGAAGTCTGGCTCGACAAAGGCGAGGCCTATTTCGAAATCAAGCACGATGCCGCCCATCCCTTCGTCGTCATGGCGGGCAGCCATCGCATCGTCGACCTCGGTACCAAATTCACCGTGCGCGAAGAAAAGAACAGCATCGAAGTGGCGCTTCTCGAAGGCAGCGCCAAGGTGCAATCCACGGGCAAGGAACCGAAAAGCGAAATCCTCACGCCCGGCGACGTCGCCGTGGCTTCGGCAGGCGCCATCCGCGTGCAAAGGCAAAGCGAGCAGGACCTGACCGACAAGCTCGCCTGGCAGCGCGGTGTGCTCGTCTTCCGCCACGTCACGCTGGCCGAAGCGGCGGCCGAATTCAACCGCTACAACCGCACGCAGATCGTGATCGCCGATCCGAAGGTCGCGCAGCTCGAAATTGTCGGCGCATTCCCGACCAACGATCTGGCGCTCTTCGCGCGCGCCGCGCACCGCGTGCTGGGCGTGCGCGCCGAAACGCAAACCAATTCCATCGTGATTTCCAGGTAACGCCCAAAAGCGGGCAAACGCATATCGAAATGCAAGGGGGGCAAATGTCGAAGAACAGGTTCTGGAAAACCGCGCTGCTCGGAAGCGCACTGACCGCGCTCACAGCCGCGCCCGCTTTCGCAGCCGACGTGAACGTCCGCGCAGGCGACCTCGGCTCCGCGCTGGACACCTTCATCGACCAGACGGGCATGCACGTCTTCTATTCCTCGAGCGACCTCAAGGGCGTCTACACCAAGGGCGTCAAGGGCAATCTCTCGACCGATCAGGCGTTGGACCAGCTCCTCTCCGACACCGGTTTCGTAACGCATCGTGACGGCGCGGTCGTGGAAATCGTGCGCGGCCGCTCGTCATCGATCGCAGACGTGATGCCGATGCAATTGGCGCAGGCGGTTCCGGCGCGGGCAGCGGTGGAAACCGTGACGGTCACCTCGTCGAAGCTGGGCGGCGCGGACGTTCAGAGCATTCCCATTGCCATCACCGCGCTGAGCCAGGAACAACTCACCGCCACACAAACCGCCGGCGGCCCGGACCTGATCAAACAGGTTCCAAACATGACGTTCACAAAGACGAATTTCTCCGGCTATTCGATTCAGCTGCGCGGCATCGGCACGCAGGCGATTTCGGTCACCACCGATCCAGCGGTGGCGGTCGCGTTCAACGACATGCCGTTCATCCGCAACCATTTCTTCGAACAGGAATTCTTCGACGTCGCGCAAGTCGAAGTACTGCGCGGACCGCAAGGTACACTTTATGGGCGCAATGCGACCGCCGGCGTGGTGAACCTCACCTCCGCCAAACCGACGGATCAGTTCGAGGCGATGGCGTCCGCCGACATCGGCAATTACAAGAACCGCCGCTTCGAAGGCATGATCAATCTGCCGATCGTCGATGACCGGCTGGATATCCGCTTGGCGGGTGAGTGGACAAAGCGCAACGGCTATTCGTTCAACTCCCTCACTGACAAGCCTATCGACGGCCGCGATCTGTGGTCGGGCCGCGCGACGGTGCGGTTCAAACCGATTGAAGCCCTCACGGTCGATTTCGTCTGGGAGCATTTCCAGGAAGACGACGACCGCATCCGTTCGAGCAAACAGCTTTGCCACCGCGACATCGGCCCTGAAACGATTGGCGGTTTCACAACGGCGCAGGGCTCGGACGGTCAATTGAGAGAAGAATTCCTGAGCCAGGGCTGTAAGCCAGCCTCGCTCTACAGCCCCGAATCCTATGAAGTGCCGAACTCGCTTTCGCTTCCTTATTACGGCGGGTTGATCGGCGCGGGTTTCGGACAGGCCATCGCCAATCCGATGATCTCGATTCCGGGTAGCCAGCGCGATGCATATGCGGGCACCACACAATCGATGGATTTGCGGGTGATCGAATCCACGCTCGATCCTGCCTATCGTGCGAAGAACAATGTGTTTCAGTTGAATGCCGATTATGCCGTCACGCCGTCCCTGACCCTCACGTCCTCCACCGGCTACAACAACGATTTCCTGTGGTCCACAGAGGACTACAATCGTTTCAATACAAAGCCTGGCATTTTCGCATACGTTCCCACGCCTGCCGACGGCTTCTTCTGGTACGGCACGCTCACCTCGCCGGATGGCAATTACGCTTGCAACGACGGTACACTGAGCATCGGCGGCAATAACTGCGCAAACCCCAGCCAGGCAGTAGCGACAGGTTACTTCTGCGATCCGCAATTGGGCTGCAGCAATCGTCTTGTTGCCGAAGATCTGGTCGAAGAACACGCTTGGCAACTCAATCAGGAGTACCGGCTCGCCTCCAGCTTCAACGGACCGCTCAATTTCAGCGTCGGCGGAAATTTCATGCACTACGAGACGGAGGAAAATTACTTCGTCTTCTTCAATACGCTCACGATGTACAACGCCAAAGGGCTCAAGGATTGGAACCCTTCCGACCCCAGCACGATGCAATGTTTGACGAACAAGCAACTGGTCAATCCGAACAACCCCGGCGCCGCGGGATTTGCTTGTGGATGGACCGACACCGGCCCCATAGATGACCTCGATTATCAAGGGCACAACTACTTCCTCAGTCAGAACCCGTACGTCCTCAATTCCTATGCGGGCTTCGGCGAGGTCTATTACAACGTCCTCGACGATCTCAAGCTGACCGGCGGTTTACGTTGGACCGATGACCAAAAGCATTTTGTCGATATTCCAAGCGCCTTGCTCGCCCAGGGCTATGGCTATGTCGTCACCGGCGTTCTTGATCAGGAATGGAAGGAATGGACGGGCCGTTTTGCAGCAAACTGGACGCCGAAACTCGATTTCACCGACCAGACTTTGATCTACGGCACATTTGGACACGGCTACAAGGCCGGCGGCGCCAATCCGCCGGGCGCGCTGTTCACGCTGTTCCAGAGCGGCACCGTTCCGAGCGTCACCCATCCGCTGACCTTCGATCCGGAATTCATCAACGCCTATGAACTCGGAACCAAGAACACATTGCTCGATGGCGCGCTGACGCTGAACGGCAACTTCTTCTATTACGATTACAAGAGCTACCAGATTTCGGAGATCGTGGATCGCACCTCGATCAATCTGAATTTCGATGCCACCGTCAAAGGTGCCGAACTCGAAGCGAAATGGGAGCCGTTGCCCGGTCTGAGATTCAGCTTCTCCGGCGGTTACGAACAAACACGCCTCAACGATGGCTCAAAGGCTGTCGATCTGATGGATCGCACGGCGGGCAATCCCGATTGGGTGCTTGTGAAACCGTTCGTCAGTCAGGCCTCGAACTGCGTGCTTCCGGTTTATGTCGTCGCCTATCTGCTCAATCCGATCGTAACAAGCAGTTACGCGATACCGCAGGCCTGCGGCTATGCCTATGCCAATCACAACGATCCCGTCACGAATCGGGAATATGAGTCTCCCCCGGTCGGTAACACGGTGCAGGGCCGCCCAATTCCGCCCGGCACCTATCCCGGGTTCGATCCGCTGGCCGGAAGCGATGCCGCTCACCCTTATACAGGCCAGAACACCTGGAACGGGATCGATTACGGTCCGGCTCCCAACAATGGTGCGGGTTTCTACAAGGATCTGAGCGGCAACGAACTGCCCAACGCGCCGCATTTCACCACCTCGATCTCGGCGGAATATTCCATGCCCGTCACGTCCGAGTGGGCCGCCACGTTGCATGGCGATTTTTATTGGCAATCCGGTTCGTGGGCGCGCGTCTTCAATGACGATCCCTATGACAAGCTGCACGGCTACAAGAACGTCAACCTCGCGCTGATCCTCACCAACCAGGACGGTTGGCAGGCGGTGGGCTATCTCAAGAACGTGTTCAATGTCACTGCCATCACCGGCACGTTCCTGAATTCCGACGACAGCGGTCTGACGACCAACGTCTTCCTCACCGATCCGCGGCTGTTCGGCGTCCGCATCACAAAGAACTGGTAAGGGGGGAATAAAACATGAGCGAACTCATTACTATCCAGAAAAGAAGTAATGTCAGGCTCGGCCTGCTGGTCACGACATCGGCCATTGCGCTTGCGGCTTGCGTGGCATCGGTGACGGAAGCAAGTGCCGCCGACCGGCCGACGGTGTGGGTCGAGGGCGGCTGGCATTTCGACAGCGTCACCGGATCGAACGACATTGTGGTGCCGCCGCTCGATGGCCTCACCACAAGCGGATTTTCCTCCACGCCTACAGCGTCGAATTTCTATGGTCAGGGTGCAGGCGGTTTTCCATCTTTCCTCGATATGGAAAATGCGTGGGCGAAAAGTCAGGGCGCGGAAGGCAGCATTTCCTTCCAGCCATCGGGATCGGACTGGATTTTCAATATCTCCGGCCGCTACGGCCGCGCGCACTCCAACAGGCGTATGGATCAGCGGCACGAGATCACCGGAGAGCCGGGATATACGAAAGGTTTTCTCGGAAGCAACCCCTATACGCCACATCACACCAACTATGTCATCCAGGCAAACGATAACAAGGAAGCCCATGTCATTGTGGATTTCCAGGTCGGGAAGGACATCGGCATAGGGTTGTTCGGCGGACAGATGGAATCCGTTCTGAGCGCGGGCGTCAGATATGCGCAGATGAATACGAGTTCAAAAGGCCATTCCTATGCGCAGCCCGACGCTAGATTCTACGGTCATGGCGGGATCAACATCCTGGGGAAGTATCAATACGCCATACAGCCCGACACCCATAATTCGGCGACCATTCAGCAACGCTCCAGCAGTTTCCACGGCGTCGGCCCCTCTTTCTCCTGGAGCAACACCACCGGACTCTTGGGCGATGTCGCCGACGGCCAGTTCGCACTGGACTGGGGCGCCAACGCAGCCCTCCTGTTCGGACGCCAGAAAACCAAGGTCAATTACAGCACCGTCTCCCACTTCTATCATTTCGTGGGCTTGAACCGCGCGGAGACCACGAACCACAACACCGTCAACCGCACCGAATCCCGCCGTGTCACCGTTCCCAATCTCGGCGGCTTCGCGGCACTGTCCTATCGCTTCACCAATGCGAAGATCAGCGCGGGCTACCGCGCCGATTTCTTTTTCGGCGCAATGGATGGCGGGCTGGATACGCACAGATCGACGACCATGGGTTTCCACGGCCCGTTCGCAACCATCAGCGTTGGGTTAGGCGGGTAAGGCGAACTTCGAACGCAGGGAAGGCGGCGGAAGCATCCGTCGCCCATTTCTTTTACGCCGCCACGCTCTCGCGCACCGGCGCCGTCTCGACCTTCGCCGGCGGCTTGGTGAATTCCAACGTGCCGTCGTCCACCGCGCCGAATTTCAGGGTGACGAGGTCGAGGAAATAGTTCTGGTAAAGCTTCCACGGCTTCTTCGTGCCCTGTTTGGGCAGCACGTTCGCCGCGCGCTGGATGTAGCCGGAGGAGAAATCGATCCACGGCGCTTCCTGCACCTGCGGGTCCTTCCGCGGCGTGCATTGCGTCGTGCCCGTCCGGTCCATGTGGTTCAGGATGCGGCAGACATATTCGCAGGTGAGGTCGCATTTCAGCGTCCACGATGCGTTGGTGTAGCCGAAGGCGGACGCGAGGTTGGGCACATCCGAGTACATCATGCCCTTGTAGCTCATGGTCTTCGACATGTTCTTCGCCACGCCGTCGATGCTCACCTGCATCCCGCCCAGCAGTTCGAGCTGAAGCCCCGTCGCCGTCACGATGATGTCGGCTTCCAGTTCCTTGCCGGATTTCAGCTTCAGGCCCTTCGGCGTGAAGGTTTCGATATGGTCGGTCACGACCGATGATTTGCCGCTCTTGATCGACTGGAACAGATCGCTGTCCGGCACCAGGCACACGCGCTGGTCCCACGGATTGTAGCTGGGCGTGAAATGCGTCTTCACGTCGTAATCGGGGCCAAGCTCCTTGCGGACGAGGCCGATCAGCTCCCGCTTCACCCGCTGGGGCCGCGAGCGCGCGAGCTTGAAGAAGAACATGCTCATCAGCACCATGCGCCAACGCGCGATGCCATAGGCGAGTTTGGCGGGCAGGTTGCGGCGCAGCCAGTTGGCGAACGCATCTTCGCCGGGCCGCGAAACGACATAGGTGGGCGAACGCTGCAGCATCGTTACATGCGCCGCATCCTTCGCCATTTCCGGCACAAGGGTCACGGCGGTTGCGCCGCTGCCGATGATGACCACGCGCTTGTTCTTGTAGTCGAGGTCTTCCGGCCATTTCTGCGGGTGAACGATGCGGCCCTGGAAGCTGTCAGTGCCCGCGAAGTCCGGCGTGTAACCGCCCGCGTAAGCGTAATAACCGCTGCACATGAACAGGAAATTGCAGGTGAAACGCACGGTGCGTTTCTCCGGCCCCACTTCTGCTTCCACCGTCCAGCGCGCATCGGGCGTGGACCAGTTCGCGCGCTTCACCATGTGATGAAAGCGGATGTGCCTGTCGATGCCGTTGTCGCTCGCGGTCTCGCGCACATATTTGCGGATCGAAGGTCCGTCGGCGATGGCCTTCGCCTCGCGCCAGGGTTTGAACGAATAGCCCAGCGTGTACATGTCGGAATCCGACCGTATGCCGGGATAGCGGAACAGATCCCACGTACCGCCGATGGCGTCGCGGCCTTCGAGGATCGCATAGGATTTGTGCGGGCAATCGGCCTTCAGATGATAAGCCGCGCCGATGCCCGAAAGCCCGGCTCCCACAATGATGACGTCGAAATGTTCCATCGGTCGAATCCGCCCGTTTCTGGGCCTCCCATACCTGCTTCGGGGCAAAATGACAATATGTCAGTCCGGGAGATTGTCAGAAACCCAGTCTTTCCAATGCCTTCTGCGCCATTTTCAGCGCTCCGCCGCCTCGCAACCAGCGGCAGGTTCAGGTTTCCCCGGCCCAGCAGAAGCATGCAGACCCCGGCACATATAAAGAGTGCGCTGCTGGCATAGAGCACCAGGTCGTAACTGCCCGTCTTGTCGAAGGTGTAGCCGTAGAGAATGCCGCCGACGCCGAGCGAGGCGCTGATGCATACCATCAGCACCGAAAATATCCGGGAATAGAGCCCCAGCGGAAAAAACCGCGCGACGAAGAACGCAACCTGATCGCCCTCCGCGCCTTGCGCCACGCCAAGCAGCACAACACCGAGCGCCGTCACCGCGAGGCTGTGGTGCGGCCCCGCAAGAAGCAGAATGCCGATGGCCGGCAGCACAAGCGTGGCGAAAGCAACGCCCGGCGCCCAGAACCGGTCCAGCAGAACGCCCGCGCCCAGCCAGCTCGCCACCACCGACACACCGAACACCGAAGCCATCAACGCCGCGCTCTGCCCGTCAATCGCTTTGTCGGTAAGCAGCGGCTGCAGTTGCAGCGTCATCCCGCCGATGGGGATGTTCGCCGCGAACGCCGAGACGACAAGTAACCAGAACCGCAAGTCGCGAAACACCGGACGCAGGGACAAGGCCGCGTCCGGCGCGTGCGCGCGTTGCGGTTTCCGTACGGAACGCTTTTCAAAGAGAAACGCAAGAATGATCGGAAACCCGATCCCGCAGGTCACCGCCGCCAGAAAGCCATATCCCGCGCGCCAGCCCCAATGGGCGATGACATATTGCAGGGCGGGCGCGGTGAAGATCGTCACCAGCGAAACACCGCTCATCGTGATGCCGATCATCAGCCCGCGATTGCGCTCGAACCAGCCGACCACGACTTTCGTGAAGGTCATCGCCCCGACCGCAGGCCCGGCGACGGAAAGAAAGAGCGTGATGAGATAGTAGTTCCAGATCCACCCGGTCATGGATGCGAGCGCCAGATACCCCGCCAGCATCACGCCCACACCGGCAAACGCCACGCGGCGCGCGCCGTAGCGATCCACCAGCATTCCCATGAAGGGTGCGGTCAGCGCCGAGGTGAACCCCACCGCGGATGCCGCGGCGATGGCGCTGCGCGTCCAGCCGAACTCGGCATAAAGCGGCTTGATGAAGAAGGTGATCGAGGCAACGAAAAGCCCCACGCCGGTTCCCATGCCGATCGAAGAGGCAAGCGCCGCGGAGAGGCGCGCGCCCTTCTGCGCGTCGTCGGGAGAAGCGTTGGACGGCACGACGGGTCCGATTTGATAAAAGATTAGATTTCGAATGATTTACGCGCCGCCCCGCGCTGTCAACCGCCGCCGCCCGCGCAAGAAAATTTTTCGGGCGCGCGTCTATAAAACCCGCCACGCTGGCTCGTCGGAATAGATGAGCCGCGAGGCTCAACACCTCGAAACCGGGGATCGGCGGGGGAATGGTCGATAGGTCGGACAATCATCGTGAGGGCGCAAGCCTGCGCGCTGCGGGGGCGGAAATGACCGCGCCCGAGGTGGATCTGTGGTTTGCCCGCGAAGTACTGCCGCTGGAGTCGGTATTGATGCAATTCCTGCAGCACAATTGGCGCAACGCCAGCGACATCTCCGACCTGCGCCAGGAAGTCTATGTCCGCGTCTATGAAGCCGCGCTCGAACGCATTCCGGATCGTCCCAAGCAGTTCGTCTTCGCCACCGCCCGCAACCTGCTGATCGATCGCGTGCGCCAGGGCAATGTGGTGCCCATCGAAGCGGCGTCCGATCTCGAAGCCCTCGAAATCGCCGCCGACGCGCCCGGCCCCGAACATATCGCGATTGCGCGCGACGATCTTCGCCACCTGCAATCCGCCATCGACCGCCTGCCGCCGCGCGCGCGCGAAGTGATCCTGCTGCGCCGCATCCACGGGTTGTCGCGCAACGAGATCGCCCAGCGCATGGGCGTGGCGGAAGGAACCGTTTCGCAACATCTCGCCTATGCGCTGCGTCTGTTGACCGACGCGCTCTACGGCGAATTCCCCGACGTGCGGAGAAAACCATGACCGCGCCCGAACGCGCCACCGACATCGAAACGCAAGCCGCCGAATGGATCGGCCGCCGCGAACTCGACAATTGGGGCGAGGACGACAATCGCGCGCTCAAAGCCTGGCTCGATGCGTCGCTCGCCCATCGCGTCGCGTTCGTGCGCCTCGAAACCGGCTGGAAGCGCACCGAACGCCTCGCCGCCTTCCGCACGCCGATGCGCGAGCAGCAGCGCATCGAACACGCCAAACCGGGATGGACGCTTCTCTTCCGCGCCATTGCGGCCACCGCCGTCATCGCCGTGGTGGCCGCCGCCGCCGCCACCTATATGGTGCGCGACAACACACGCGAATTCTCCACCCCCATCGGCGGCCACGAAGTCATCACCTTGACCGATGGCTCGTCGGTCGAACTCAACACCGACACGGTGCTGCGCACGCGCGGCCGTTTCGCCGAACTGGTGAAAGGCGAAGCCTATTTCCAGATCAAGCACGACGCCCAACATCCTTTCATCGTCAAAGCGGGCGGCCACAGCGTCACCGATCTCGGCACCGCCTTCATCGTGCGCAACGATCCCAACAAATTGACCGTGCGCCTGGTCGAAGGCCGCGCCCGCATCGATGCGGCAAACGACAAAGGGCAGGGCGCCGTCCTCACCCCCGGCGACGTCGCCGTGGCAAGCCAAGGCGCACTGTCGGTCCGCAAGGCCAGCGTGCAGCAATTGGAAGACAATCTCGGCTGGCGCCGCGGCGTGCTCGTCTTCGACCGCACCACGCTTGGCGAGGCGGCCGCCGAATTCAACCGCTACAACCGCGAGAAACTCGTCATCGCCGATCCGGCCGCCGCGCGCCTCACCATCGGCGGCACGTTCCCGTCCGGCAACGTCGCCCTGTTCAGCCGCGTGGCGCAGGCGGCCCTCAACCTGCATCTCGAAACGCGCGGCGCCGACATCGTCATCACCGGTCCAACCAAGACGTCCGCCAAGACATCCGAATGATCACCGCTCTCCAAAGAGCGCATTGAAGGGGGAAACATGAAATCGTCCAGCATCCGCCGGCTCCTGCTCGCCAGCGCCGTCTTCGCATCCGGCATCGGCGCCGCCGCCGCACAGGATTTCAACGTCCCCGCCGGCGACCTCAAGCTCGCGCTCGACGCCTATTCCGCCCAAACCGGCACGCCATTGATCTATCCCGCCGAAGCCGTCCGCGGCATCCGCACGACAGGCGCCAAAGGCCCGCTGTCCGCCAACGACGCCCTCTCCCGCATCCTCTCCGGCACGGGTTTCGGAATCCACCGCGAAGAAGGCGCGATTGCGATCGTGCGGCAGCAACAGCAATCCTATGCCCCGGAAATCACGCCGATACAGGTGGCGCAAGCCGCGCCTTCCGCGCGCACTTCTGTGGAAACGGTCACGGTCACCTCATCCAAGCTCGGCGGCGCGGACGTGCAGAGCATTCCCATTGCCATCACCGCGCTTTCGCAGGAACAGCTCACCGCCACGCAAACCGCAGGTGGACCCGATCTTGTGAAGCAGGTCCCGAACCTGACCTTCACGAAGACAAATTTCACCGGTTACAGCATTCAAATCCGCGGCATCGGCACACAGGCAATCTCGGTAACGACCGATCCTGCGGTCGCCGTAGCGCTGAACGACGTTCCCTTCATCCGCAACCACTTCTTCGAGCAGGAATTCTACGATCTCAGCCAGGCCGAAGTCCTGCGTGGCCCGCAAGGAACACTCTACGGGCGCAATGCGACGGCCGGCGTTGTGAATCTCATCACCGCCAAGCCGACAGACCAGTTCGAAGCGATGGCAAGCGGAGAAATCGGCAGCTACCACCAGCGCCGCTTCGAAGGCATGATAAACCTGCCGCTGGTGGATGATCGCCTCGACCTGCGCGTGGCAGGCGAATGGACCAAGCGCCAGGGTTATTCGTTCAATGCGGTCGACAACCAGCGCATCGACGGCCGCGATCTATGGTCAGGCCGCGTCACGCTCAGCTGGAAACCCAGCGAGAAATTGCAGACCTATTTGATGTGGGAACACTATTCGGAAAACGACGATCGGATGCGCACAGCGAAGCAAGTGTGCAAAAGCGATCCCGGACCGACAGAAGTGGGCGGTGTTCCTGTCAATGGTGCCGGGCCAATCGCTTATCAACCCTCCTTGTATCTCAGCCAGGGTTGTCTTCCGAGTTCGCTATACTCAAACGATGCCTTCCAAACCCCAAACGGGCTTTCGTTGCCCTATTATGGCCCTCTCATCGAGAAAGCCGCACCCATTTGGGCCCTTCAATTTGGTGGACTTTTCAATCCCTACGCCAGCACGACACAGTCGCACAATTTGCGCGTGATCGAGACACACCTCAATCCTGAGTACAAAGCAAAAAACGACACACTCGAATTCAATGCGGACTATCAGGTTACACCAACCCTGACGTTCTCCTCACAGACAGGATTCAATCAGGACTTTCTATGGTCAACGGAAGACTACAATCGATTCAATACGGCCGAAGGAGCGTTTAGGTATACGACGCCACACCCCGAACGGGGAGCGGGCGTTAATGAGGGCGACAACAATCTGGGCGTGTTGACGCCCGACCCCAATGGCTCGGGCCATTGCTATTTCACCTTCGGTGAATGCGCGGGTCTTGGAGAGGTGGCACCCTGTACACCAGTGGCGGATGCGTATACCGAAACAGAGGGCCATCAGTGCCTACCCAACGGCGTATTTTGCGATCCTCAACTCGGCTGCAGCGACAAGCTCGTGGCGCAGGACCTGTCGGAAGAAAGATCGTGGCAGTTCAGCCAGGAATTCCGCCTCGCATCTCACCTTGCGGGGCCGCTCAACTTCAGCGTAGGCGGCAACTATCTCCACTACGAAACAGAAGAAAACTATTACGTCTTTATCAATTCGCTATCGCTTGTATCCTATACATGGGCGCGGGGAACCAGCGGCAGTTCCATTCAATCTCTGCCTTATGTCCCAGGCGTTTCCGACAACTCCAATTGCATTCCCGGTTCCAGCGTTATAAATCCACATGCACCAAACTACATCAGTGCTGGCGAGTCGTCGGTCTGCATTTATATCGATCCCAACCCTCTTACGAACCTCAACAATCAAGGTCACAATTATTTCCTCAGCCAGAATCCCTACACGCTCAATTCTTATGCGAGCTTTGGGGAGGTCTATTACAATTTCACGCCCGACCTGAAGTTCACCGGTGGCTTACGCTGGACAGGAGATCGCAAGCATTTCACGCTGATACCCAGCCAGTTGCTCGTGCACGGCTACGGCTACCCCGTTACTGGGGTGTTGGATCAAAAATGGGATGAATTAACAGGGCGGGCAGCCATCAACTGGTCGCCCAAGCTCGATTTCACCGAGCAAACGCTTATCTATGGGTCTTATGCTCACGGCTATAAGGCTGGTGGTGCTAATCCGCCTGGCGCGATGCTTCTCACGTTTACTTCTGGCGACGTCAGCAATCCGGTTCATCCGCTAACTTTCAAGCCGGAATTCATCGACGCTTTTGAAATAGGGTCGAAGAACACCTTGTTCGACGGCGCCCTGACCGTCAATGCAAGTGCGTTCTATTATAACTACAAGAGCTATCAGATTTCGGAAATTGTGGATCGCACGGCAATCAATCAGAATTTCGATGCCCACGTAAAAGGGGCTGAGATTGAGTCGACTTGGGAGCCGATGCCCGGCTTACGTTTCAATTTCGGCGGCGGTTGGGAAGATACCGCTTTGGCGAAAGGATCGCGCGCAGTCGATCTGATCGACAGGGCGGACTCCGCCAATCACCCCGATTGGATGGTCATCAAGCCGTTTGTCACCCAGGCGTCGAATTGCATTGTGCCGGTCGATGTGGGGAGGGCTCTTGTTGCTCAAAACAATAGTGTCTTCGGACAAGCTGCGGTGGGTTTCGCATGCGAGAGGGCATATAGCGAACACCTCGATCCAGTGACGCTGCAACCCTATCAGGATAGCACTTACCCGGTCGTGATCCCGCTGGGCGATTTCAGCTCGGAGACCATCACATATAACGGCTTCGATCCAGCCACTGCTCCTAACCATGGTCAAGGCTTCGACAAGGATCTGAGCGGCAACGAGTTGCCCAACGCACCACCCTTCACCGTGTCGTTTGGTGCCCAATACAGCATGCCGCTGACATCGGATTGGGCGGGTACGTTACGCGGTGACTATTATTGGCAGGATTATTCCTGGGCACGCGTCTTCAACGACCGTCCCTACGATCGGTTGCGCGGCTACACAAACGTCAATCTGGCATTGATCTTCACCAATCAAAACGGCTGGCAGGTGATGCTCTATGACAAGAACATCTTTAACACCACAGCGATCACGGGCGACTTCCTCAACAGCGATGACAGCGGGCTGACAACAAACGTCTTTCTTACCGATCCTAGGCTGATCGGTATCCGCGTCACAAAGACCTGGTAAGGGGGAACATAACAATGAGCGAACTCAACAACACGCGCGCCGGCAACGATATCCGCTTACAACTTCTTGGCACCGTATCGGCACTCACTTTGCTGGTTGCAGTATCGACGAATGCCAAAGCGGAAGACGCCGATCGTCCCACCGTCTGGATCGAACTGGGCGGGCAACTGGCGCGTGTCGACGGTGGCGGACAGCAATTCGCGCCCCCTTTCATCATGAAGACGCCACGCCCTGCACCTGAAACGATTTCGCCTCTCAGCGTAGGCCATGCCCCTCGTTACAGTTTTGGCGGAGAGGGTAAAATCAGCTTCGAACCACAAGGCACGAACTGGGTTTTCTCGGCGGGCGTGCGTTTCGGCCGCTCGAACGCTCACAAGCACCTTCATCAGCAGTCTTACCCCACAAAACCGCGCCTGCCTCCGATTACTCCAAGCGCGTTAGTTGTTTTCCAATATGCGCTTCCCTTCTCCGACGTTGATCGGAAGGAAAGCGAAAGCCACGCCATCTTGGATTTTCAAGCGGGTAAAGATGTCGGCCTTGGAATGTTCGGCCGCGATAGCACCTCGGTCCTGAGCGTTGGCGTTCGCTTTGCTCAATTTACCTCTCGCTCGAATGTGGCGTTGAAGTCTCAGCCGGATTTCGATGTGTCGTACAAATATTTCTATGGACATTCTTTCCCCACACGCGTTCATTTTCATGAAAACGCGGCCACCGCATCGGCGGCACGAAGTTTCCGTGGGATCGGTCCATCTCTGGCATGGACTGCTTCGGTGCCGATTGCAGGAAACGTCGATGAGGGGCAAGTGGCGGTCGATTGGGGTATCAACGCAGCGGTGCTGTTCGGCCGGCAAAAGGCCAAAATTCACCACGAGACGACAGCGCAATATTGGTCAGCGAAATATCACCAATACAGCGCCGCTGGCGCAACAGTAACGACCGCATACCATCACAATGCCAATCCTGTGCGTTCTCGTTCCGTCACCGTGCCCAATATCGGTGGCTTCGCGGGGCTTTCGTTCCGCTATGATGCGGCCAAAGTGAGCCTCGGCTATCGCGCCGACTTCTTCTTTGGCGCGATCGACGGCGGCATCGACGGGCGAAAGGCCTACGACCGCAACTTCTACGGCCCCTTCGCCACCGTCAGCATTGGCCTCGGAGGCTAGGAAGCATCGGCTAAGTCTTTGACCTGAACCGATAAGCCGTTATAGGGATTATAGAATATATTTCCTATAAATAGGTCTTAAAACATATATCATGATGGACTATATCGCCTGTTAGAAGCAAATTCGGGATACGAAGTCCTATAAACGTAGCGGAAGCCAGCGACGGCCGGCCGTCCGTTGCAGACGACGCGAGTGACAAATACAGGGTAGGGGGCCAACTCGTGTGCGCCCGGTTGGGGCGGGGCCTGGCGATCCCGCTTCATGAAACCCGCGCAGGAATAGCAAAGGTGCGGAAGGCAGCAACGCGTGATGGCGGCCGGCTTCTCCGCCTGCCGTAGCTTTCGGCAAAAGGCGGGGCCCGCGAGGGTTCTCGCCTTTTTGCTTTGAAAGCGAAATTTTTCTCCCAACCAACTCCGAATGTCACCCGCCCCATCCGTTTCATGGGGTGAGGACGTAACATCGACCCTCGAACCGCAGGGGAGCGCTCAAGGGGGATGACCGAGGCACCGGACAAAGGCCGCGAAGATGCCGAACCGCCCGGTCCGGCCGTGGCCATGACTGCGCCGCAAGTCGATGCGTGGTTCGTTCGCGAAATCCTGCCGCTCGAAGCGGCGCTGATGCACTTCCTGCTTCGCAGCCGGCGAAGCTCAAGCGAAGCCGACGATCTTCGGCAAGAGGTTTACGTGCGCGTGTATGAGGCCGCCAGACAGAAGATTCCGCATCCGGCAAAGCCGTTCCTCTTCGCGGTGGCGCGCAATCTGCTCGTCGATCGCGTGCGCCACGAACAGGTGGTGGCGATCGAAACGGTGGCCGACGTCGACACGCTGGCCGTCGCCATCGACGAACCCGGCCCAGACCGCAGCGTGATCGCGCGCCAGGAATTGCGCCGCCTCGAAGCGGCCATCGCGCGCCTGCCGCGCCGCTGCCGCCAGGTGGTGGTGTTGAGCCGCATCGAAGGCCTGTCGCGCCGCGAGATCGCCGCGCGCCTGGGCATCGGCGAGGCAACCGTTTCCACACACCTGACCGAAGGCATGTATCAGCTCGCGAAACTTCTCTACGGCGAACCCCACACGCAGGGAGGAAAGCCATGAGCCCTGCCGGCGAACGCATGGTGCTTCCCAGCGCGAAAGAGATCGATCTGCGCGCCGCCGAATGGCTGGAGCGCCGCCACCGCGAAGATTGGAACGAAGCCGATCAAACGGCGCTTGACGCCTGGTGCGCGGAAGCCTCCGCCCATCGCATCGCCTATATCCGCGTCGAAGCCGCATGGACGCGCGCCCATCGCTTAGGCGCGCTGCGCCGCCCGCAAAATCGCGGTGGCGTGCTTGGCGCGGCAAGCCGGTTGCCATTGCTCGCCAAGATCGCAGCGGCCGTCGCCGTGCTGTCGGCGGCTGGCGCGGGTTCGGCGATCTATTTCAAGGCGCCGCCGCAGAAGGTTTATGCAACCGCCATCGGCGAACGCAAAACGCTTGCTTTGAGCGACGGCTCCAAGGTCGAGATGAACACCGACACGGTGTTGCGCGTGGTGGCCGATGGCAGCGGCCGCACCGTCTGGCTGGAAAAGGGCGAAGCCTATTTCCAGGTCCGCCACGACAGCGCCCATCCATTCACGGTGATGGCCGGCGGCCACCGCGTCACCGATCTCGGCACCAAATTCCTCGTGCGTACCGATGCACAGAAGCTTCAAGTATCGCTGGTCGAAGGCAGCATCCGCTTCGATGCGCCGGATGGCCGGATGCGCGAGCCGCTTCTTCTGTCGCCCGGCGATTCGGTAACGGCCAAAGAAAACACCATCGTCGTCACGCGCAATTCCGAACGCGAACTGGCCAAGGATCTGGGCTGGCGGCGCGGCGTGCTCGTGTTCGACAACACCACGCTTGCGGACGCTGCGGCCGAATTCAATCGCTACAACCGCGAAAAGATCGTGATCGCCGATCCGGCGGTGGCGCAACTGCGCATCGACGGCACGTTCCCGAACGAAAACCTCGCGGTGTTCGCGCGTGCTGCGCAACAATTGTTCGAACTGCACATCGTCGAGCGCAACGGCAAGACGGTGATTTCAAAGTGATGACCATGAATGGGGGGAAGATGACCAGTTTCAAGCGCCTGCTTCTGAAGAGCGCGTGTGCCGTGATCACCGCGGCACCCGCCGCCGCCATGCAATTCGATATTCCCGGCGGCGATCTCAAGACGGCGCTCGACGTCTATGCCAAGCAGGCGGGTGTATCCCTGATCGTATCGGCGGAAGCGGTGCGCGGTGCCAAGACAAGCGGCATCAAGGCCGACACATCGGCGGACGCAGCCCTCTCGCGCATCCTTTCGGGCACGGGCTTCACCACGCGCAAGGATTCCGGCGCGGTCGTAGTGATGCATAACCAGTCTTCCGCCAACGAAGAACCCGTGACGCTGCAACTCGCGCAAGCGACATCCGGTTCGCGACAATCGGTCGAGACCGTGACGGTCACCTCGTCGAAACTCGGCAATGCGGATGTGCAGACCGTTCCGATCGCGATTACCGCGCTGAGCCAGGAACAGCTCACCTCGCAACAGATCGCAGGCGGTCCTGATCTTATCAAATCCGTCCCGAACCTGACCTTCACCAAGACGAACTTCACCGGCTACAGCATCCAGATTCGCGGCATCGGCACGCAAGCCATCTCGGTCACCACCGATCCCGCCGTGGCAGTCGCCTTCAACGACACGCCTTTCATCCGCAACCATTTTTTCGAACAGGAATTCTTCGACGTTTCCCAAGTTGAGGTGTTGCGCGGTCCGCAAGGCACGCTTTACGGCCGCAATGCAACCGCCGGTGTCGTGAACGTCGTCTCCGCCAAGCCGACGGATCGTTACGAAGCCATGGCTTCGGTGGAAGTGGGCAACTACAACCAGCGCCGTCTCGAAGGAATGCTCAATATTCCGGTCATCGGCGACAAGCTGGATATCCGTGCCGCCGGCGAATGGACCAAGCGCGACGGTTACGCCTACAACGAAACGACCGGGCAGCATATCGACGGACGCAATCTTTGGTCGAGCCGTCTGTCCATTGCACTCAAGCCGATCGAACAGTTGAGCGCCAATCTCGTCTGGGAACATTTCGACGAAAAAGACGATCGCGCGCGTTCCACCAAACAGCTTTGCAAAAAAGACCCCGGTCCCGATAGCGTTGACGGTCTCGATCTCGACACTTTCGCCTCGCCCGGCAATTCGCCCAATCCGGGCTTCTACAAAGCGTGGTTGAGCCAGGGTTGCCTGCCGACCTCTATGTATTCGCCCGAGGCGTTCCAGACGCCGAACGGCCAGTCCATTCCCTTCGTGGCTGCCGGCCAGTTCTTCTTCAACGGCTTCGCGTTTGGCGGCGGCGCCGACGGCGGCTTCGCGTTGCGCGCCGTTGATCCCTATGCGTCGGTGACACAATCGCGCGATTTGCGGGTTGTGCAATCCGAGATCGATCCCACCTACAGGGCAAAGAGCGACATCATCGAGTTGAACGTGGATTTCGCGGTGACGCCCGAACTCACGCTCACCTCGCAGAGCGGATACAACAAAGACCAACTCCGCTCGACCGAGGATTTCAACCGCTTCAATACGACGAAAGGGCTGTTCGCGCTGGCGGGTCCCGGCGAGTTCGACATTCCCCCGCCCGCGCCCGGCGGCGTCTATTGCGATCCGCAACTCGGCTGCTCAAGCTCGATGGTCGGCATGGACCTTTCGCAGGAACGCGCCTGGCAGTTCAATCAGGAATTCAGACTCGCTTCCAACTTCAGCGGGCCGCTTAATTTCAATATCGGCGGCAACTACATGCATTATCAGACGGTCGAAGACTATTATGTTTTCTTCAACCTGATCACGCTTGAAGAGCAGCTTGCTAACGAATCCGGTCCCGGCGATTACACCAACTGCTACCAGCCTTTCCCGCGCAGGGGGCAGCCGGTTGCGCCCGTTCCCTATTACCAGGATCTGCTCGGCACCGGAACGCCGTCTGCTTTTCCCTCGGTCTTCGGTTGCACCGGCGATCCCGGTTCCAGCGACGGTTTTCCCGGCACCTATATCGATCCGCATCCGATCGATCAGATCGACGGGCTGGGCCACAATTATTTCCGCAGCCAGAATCCCTATCGCCTGAATTCCATCGCAGGCTTCGGCGAGGCGTATTATCAGATGACGCCGGACGTGAAACTGACCGCCGGTGTGCGCTGGACGGACGACAGCAAACGTTTCGATAACATTCCGAGTTGGGTCTTCCTGATGGGCGGCGGTTACCTCACACAAGGGATCGTCGATCAGGAATGGCGCGAGGTGACGGGGCGCTTCAACGTCAACTGGACGCCGAAGCTCGATTTCACCGAGCAGACATTGGTCTATGCCTCTTACGCGCGCGGCTACAAAGGCGGCGGCGCCAATCCGCCCGGGCCGGAAGCCGATGCGTTCTCCGCGCAATCTTTCGCGACCCATCCGCCGACCTTCGCGCCGGAATTCGTCAACGCCTTCGAACTCGGCACCAAGAATTCGCTGCTCGACGGCTCACTGACCCTGAACGGCGACGTGTTCTATTACGACTACAAGGGCTACCAGATCTCGCAGATCGTCGATCGCACCTCGGTCAATCTCAACGTCGACGCAACCGTGAAAGGCGTGGAAATCGAATCCACCTGGGAACCGCTCCCCGGGCTGCGCTTCAATCTTTCCGGCGGATATGAAGCAAGCTCGGTGAACGATGGCCAATCCGCGGTCGACCTGATCGACCGCACGGCGGGCCATTCCGATTGGATGGTGGTGAAGCCCTATATCGCGTCCACCTCCAACTGTGTCTTCCCGGCCTCCGTGGTGCGCCAGATCATCGAAAACAATCCGGTCGATCCCGGCGTGAGTGCGGTGTTCAATCCGCTCGTGCTGGCCTGCGATGTGGCCTATGGCGGCGGCGCGGGGTTGTTCGGCACGGCCTACACGCCGGACCTCACGGCCTTCGGCGTGACGGGCTTCGATCCCGCCAACTCGCCCAACAACGGCGCGGGCTTCTCGAAAGACCTGGGCGGCAACGATCTGCCGAACACGCCGCACGTCACGCTCTCGCTCGGCGCTCAATATTCGATGCCGTTGAGCGAGGATTGGGCCGGCACTTTGCGCGGCGATTTCTATGCGCAGACGGCCTCGTGGGCGCGCGTGTTCAACGACGATCCCTATGACCGCATCCACGGCTACACCAACATGAACTTCGCCCTGATCTTCACCAATCAGGACGGTTGGCAGGCGATGGCCTATGTCAAGAACGTGCTGAACACCACCGCGATCACCGGCGCTTTCCTGAACTCGGACGACACAGCGCTGACCACCAACGTCTTCGTCACCGACCCGCGCCTGTTCGGTATCCGCATCACCAAGAACTGGTAACGGCAAACCCAACAGAGAAACGGGCGGCGGGGCGATCCGCCGCCCATTTTGTTTTTGGCCGCGCACGATTGTTGCGCGAGCCTGCGTCCGGCCGCCCGAACGGCGGCTGGGTTGTTTGCCGCGCCCATTCGTTGAACCTAGTGAGGTCGACAGCAGCAACCCTCCTAAAGGACCGTCGGGGGATGGCCGATAAGCCGGAAACAGGTCGTGACGAAGCCGATCTGCGCCTCAGGAGCGTGAGCCCAACCGTGCCCGCCCTGCAGGAATGGTTTGTCCGTGAGGTGCTGCCGCTCGAGGCCACGCTGATGCAGTTCCTGCGCCGCAGCGGACGCAGCAAAAGCGACATCGACGATCTGGTACAGGACATCTACGTGCGCGTTTGCGAAACAGCAGCGAAGGAATTGCCCGATCCGGTGAAGCCGTTCGTCTTCACCGTGGCGCGCAATCTCCTGATCGATCGTCTGCGCCGCGAGCAGGTCGTCCCCATCGAAACGATGGAAGATCTCGACGCGCTCAACGTCGCCATGGATGCGCCGGGCCCCGACCAGAACGTGATCGCGCGCGAAGAACTGCGCCGCGTGCAGGCAGCCCTCGACCGCCTGCCGCGCCGCGCCCGCGAAGCGGTGATCTTGCGCAAGGTCGAAGGTTTGTCGTGGCGCGAGATCGGCCAGCGCATGGGCATCGCCGACCGCACCGTCAACCGTCATCTCACCGACGCCATGCACGCCCTTGCCGACATGCTTTACGGCGATCCGCCCGACGTCAGGAGAAAGCCGTGAGCGAGAACAGACAATCCGTCCGCGCGCAAGCCGCCGAATGGCTGGCGCGCCGCGACCGCGGCCCTTGGGACCAAGAAGATCAAACCGCGCTCGAACAATGGCTCGGCCAATCGCTCGCCCATTCCACCGCCTTCTGGCGCCTCGAAGCCGCGTGGAATCGGGCGAACCGCCTGCGCGCCGCGCGCGGCGATGGCGGCAACCGTTTCCTTCAAGCCGTGAGCAATCGTTTCACGCCGATGCTTTTCCGTGCCGCTGCGGCTGCACTTGTTATCGGTGTCGCCGGAACATCCGCCTTCTACGCGATGCAGCCCAGAGAGCGCAGCTACGAAACAACCGTCGGCGGCCACGAAACGCTGACCTTGGGCGACGGCACCAAGGTCGAACTCAACACCGATACCAAAGTGCGCGTCTCGCAGGATCGTCGCAAAGTCTGGCTCGATCGCGGCGAGGCTTATTTCGATGTGGTTCACGATGCGGCCCATCCTTTCACCGTGATGGTCGGCGAACACCGGGTCACCGATCTCGGCACCAAATTCCTCGTCCGCCAGAATGCGAACCGCATCGAGGTTTCGCTGTTCGAAGGCCGCGCCAAACTCGATTCCACCGCCGAATGGTCGAGAAGCCGTTCGGCAACGCTTATGCCTGGCGATGTCGCCGTGGCCACGGCGAATTCGCTGTCGGTGATGAAAAAGCCGGAGAAAGCCATGACGAGCGAACTCGGCTGGCGCCGCGGCGTGCTCATCTTCCGCCACGCCTCGCTCGCCGAAGCCGCCGCCGAATTCAACCGCTACAACCGCCGCAAGCTCGTCGTCGAAGATGCGGCGGCTGCGCGCCTCACCATCGACGGCACGTTCCAGGCCGACAACATCGACGATTTCACGCGTCTCGCGCAGCTCGTTCTCGGCGTCCGCGCCGAAGACCGGGGCAGCGAAATCGCGCTCATGCGCTGAAGGCAATCGCATCACGACGCACATCGCGTCACAGAGGGGGAAAGATGACCGGACAATCTCAATTCAGGATCGCACTGCTCGGAACCGCCTGCATCGCGGGCCTTGCAAATGCGGCATACGCCGAAAGCTTCAACGTGCCCGAAGGGGACTTGCGCGCCGCACTGAACGCCTATTCGACGCAGGCGCACGTTCAGCTCATGGTGTCCGACGAAGCCGTGAAGGGCACCCACTCGCAAGGCGCCACCGGCGATTTCTCCGCCGACAGCGCGCTCTCGCGCATCCTGAAAGGCACCGGATTCACCGCACACCGCATTTCGTCGGGCGCCATCGGCATTGTGCCGGATGCGACGCAGAGCTTGAACGAAGAAGTGTTGGAAGTACCGGCAATCCAGCTTGCCCAGGCGACCACAACCGCACGTCCGTCGGTCGAAACCGTCACGGTTACGTCTTCCAAACTCGGCGGCGCCGACGTTCAAAGTGTACCCATCGCCATCACGGCCATGTCTCAGGAACAATTGACGGCAACGCAGACCGCGGGTGGTCCCGACCTCGTCAAGCAGGTGCCCAACCTGACCTTCTCAAAGACGAATTTCACCGGTTACAACATCCAGATTCGCGGAATCGGCACGCAGGCGATTTCGGTCACGACCGACCCTGCCGTCGCCGTCTCGTTCAACGACATGCCGTTCCTGCGCAATCACTTCTTCGAGCAGGAGTTCTTCGACGTCTCGCAAGTTGAAGTGTTGCGCGGCCCGCAAGGCACGCTCTATGGCCGCAATGCCACTTCCGGTGTCGTCAATGTGATTTCCGCACTTCCGACGGATCATTGGGAGGCGCAAGCCTCCGTCGACGTCGGCAACTACAACAACCGCCGTCTCGAAGGCATGCTCAACGTCCCCATCATGGACGACAAGCTGGATCTGCGTGTTGCAGGCGAATGGACAAAACGGGACGGCTATTCCTTCAACGAGGAAACGGGCCAGCAGATCGACGGGCGCAATCTGTGGTCCTCCCGCGTATCGCTGCTGTTCCATCCGATCTCCGATCTGAAGGCCACGGCGATCTGGGAGCATTTCGACGAAGACGACGACCGCCTGCGCAGCGGCAAACAGCTGTGCGCGCGAGATGAACCGCCGGCAGTCGTCGATGGCCCGGCCGGCCCGCAAATCCCGGACTACAACCCGCAATACCCCGGCAATTTCGGCGGTGTCTGGCTCCAGCAGGGTTGCCGCGGTGAGTCGCTTTATTCACCGATCTCTTACGGCACGCCGAACGCGGCTTCGATCCCGTTCATCGCCGCGCTTCAATTGTTGAGCCCCTATATGGCGCCGGGAATGAATCCATATGCCGGTGTTTCGCAAAACCCCGACTTGCGCGTCATCAGTTCGTTGATCGATCCGAAATACCGCGCGAAGAACGACACATTCCAGCTCAACGTCGATTTTCAGGTAACACCGGCGCTCACGCTCACCTCGCAGACCGGATATAACACGGACAACCTTTATTCGACGGAAGATTTCAACCGCTACAACACCAATGCGGGGATATTCCTGTATCCCGGCGGCAATTCGCTGATCGGGAAAGACGGCGAATTCTGCGATCCGCAGCTCGGCTGCTCCAGCCGCCTCGTTGCCCAAGATACTTCCGATGAAACCGCGCACCAGTTCTATCAGGAAGTACGCCTTTCTTCGGCGTTCAGCGGCAATCTCAATTTCGTGGTGGGCGGAAATTATCTCAACTACCGCACGCTTGAGAACTATCAGATTTTCTCGAACGCGATCACGTTGGCGGCGGAAAGCTTCAACGGCATGTTCGGGGGCGATCCTGCGCCTCTTAATCCGGATCACGTGGCGTTCGACGCGGCGCTTGCCAATTCCTGCGAACCCACTCCACCTCCGAGCCTCGATCCGGCCGTATTGGGAAGCAGCACATTTCTGGGTTTGGGCTGCGCCTATATCGACCCCAATCCGTTGGACAGCATCGACGGTCAAGGCCACAACTACTTCCGCAGCCAGAACCCTTACAAGCTGACGTCCTGGGCTCTGTTTAGCGAGGTCTATTACAACATCGCCGATGATGTGAAGCTCACCGGCGGGCTCCGTTTTACGGACGACGAGAAGCATTTCGACGTTATACCGAGCTGGGCTTTGATTGCCTTTCAGGGTTACCCAATCACCAACGTCATCAACCAAGAATGGCGCGAAG
>Ga0207649_10000037_pt1 | contig 131159 bp, 136 predicted proteins | sample KBSC43metaG_FD_184317 | JGI IMG/M metagenome (GOLD analysis project Ga0207649, IMG submission 184317) | Corn rhizosphere microbial communities from Kellogg Biological Station, Michigan, USA - KBS C4-3 metaG (SPAdes) (version 2) | ecosystem: Host-associated > Plants > Roots > Rhizosphere >... | reverse complement strand
GGCCGGCCCCTTGAACGAACCGACACCTTTGATGTCCGGCAGGCGCGGCTGGTTCAACTGGCCCACCGCGCTGATGATCGCATCCGCCACGCGTGTCTCTTCGCGGCCGCTCTTGTCCTTCACGCGCACATGCCATTGCGCGGAGGTCTCGTCGAAACGGGCTTCCACGACCTGCGTTTCGAAACGGATATGCTTGCGCAGGTCGTATTTGTCGGCGGTGCGTTGGAAATAGCCGAGCAGCACGTCCTGCGTCGAATAATGAAACGGCCAATCGTGGTTCGGTTCGAACGAGAACGAATACATGTGGTTGGGATTGTCGACCCGGCAACCTGGATAAGTATTCTCGAACCACGTTCCACCAACATCCGGGTTCTTCTCGATGATCTCGAACGTCACGCCCGCCTGTTGCAACCGGATACCGGAAAGAAGCCCCGACATGCCCGCGCCCACGATCAGCACATGGATCTTCGGGGCTGCGGATTTCAGTTTCGGCGTCGTCCATTGCGGCAGTTTCGCATCGCCGCCGAGGCCCAGTTCCTCCGTCAGGAATGGGACGTAATGTTCGGGGATCGGTGCCCCGACCACGAAATCCATCATCTTGCGCAGATCGCCGGGTGAAAGCGTGGCCCCGAGTTTCTCGCCGTTGCTGAAGTAATCGGTGATCACCTTCTTCGCGAACGCCTTCACCTCCGCCTGCTTCTCTTCGGAAAGTCCGCCAAGACGGCTGTCGGTGAAGAAGTCGTAGACCGGCTTGAACTTGTCGGTCAGGTGGTCGGTGTTTCCGGTGAGGTGCGACAGCGAAACCAGCAGCGCGGGCAGATGGGCCTGTTCCAGCGCAAGGTCGAGCTTGGAGAGATCCTGGGGCATGGCGTTTCCTTGGATAGCTTTGGAAGCATTTTTCGCTGCCCTGACGGGCGCGTCAAGCAAGCCATCAGCCTGTCTTTGAAAGGAAATCCAGAACGGCGCGGTTGAAAATGTCTGGTTGGTCGATATTTGCCGCATGGCCCGCGCCCGGAATCACGACCTTTCGGGAACCGGGAATCTTCGCCGCCATATAGTCCGACGCATTGAGGAACGGCTTGTCCTCGCTGCCAACGACGATGAGCGTGGGCACCTTGATCTCCGGCAGAACACGCATCACGCGGTCGTCCTTCTGCGTCAGCATCCCGCGTCCCGCACGGACCAATCCGTCCGCCGAACGGTGCGCGGCGGTCGAGCGCTCCCGGCTTGCCGATTGCAGCGGCGCCAATCCTTGTTGCTCGAAACGGTCCGCCGTCTCGCGCGCATATTTGTTCCAGGCTTCGCGCGCTTCATCGTTCTTGAAACCGGGACCAGTGTCGATGATGAGCAGCGAAGATACGCGCTCGGGATGCGCGCGATAGAAAGCAAGCGACATATACCCGCCCAAAGAAAGTCCGCCGACCACCGCCGTCGTCGTACCCACTTCGTCCAGCAGCGCCAGCATGTCGGCGACGGTCGCCTCCTCGCTATATAGCGACTGGTCTTGCGGATAGTCGCTTTGGCCGTGGCCGCGCATGTCCCAGAGCACCAGCGTGTGGTTCTTCGAAAGCGGCGCGATCTGACCTTTCCACATCTGCGCCGTGGCCGAATAGCCGTGAGTAAGAAGGATTACCGGGCCTTCGCCATGCACCTCATAGTAAATGTGTACGCCATCACGGCCGAGCTTCGGCATCGGCGTCTCCTCGGGCAATTGCTTTGGCGAAAAGTCTAGGGCTAGGCTCACCGAAGCTGCAACAGGGGAAATACATGTCAAAACCGATTGAAAACCGCATTACAAAAATGCTGGGCGTGGAATATCCCATCGTCCAGGCGCCCATGGGATGGATTGCGCGCGCCCAACTTGCATCCGCCGTATCGAACGCGGGCGGCATGGGCATCATCGAAACGTCGTCGGGGCGGCTCGACGAGGTTCGCGTCGAGATTACGAAAATGCGCGATCTCACGACAAAACCGTTCGGGGTGAATATCGCGCAGGCATTCGTGCGCGATCCCGATATCGTGCAGTTCGTCATCGACCAGGGCGTGAAGTTCGTCACGACCTCGGCGGGCGATCCGCAGAAATATTGCGCCGCGCTTAAGGGAGCTGGGCTTACCGTTTTCCACGTCGTGCCGTCGCTCAAGGCGGCCTTGCGTGCGGTCGAAGCGGGCGTCGACGGTCTGGTTGTCGAAGGCGGCGAGGGCGGCGGCTTTAAAAATCCGCGCGAAGTCGCCTCCATGGTCCTGCTGCCGCTCGTTTGCGAGAAGGTGAACGTCCCCGTGATTGCGGCAGGCGGGATGGTGGATGGGCGCACCATGGCGGCGGCGTTCGCGTTGGGCGCGGAAGGAATCCAGATGGGCACGCGCATGGTTTCATCGGAGGAATCTCCGGTTCACGCCAACTGGAAATCCGCCATCCGCGCCGCACAGGAAACCGATACGGTGTTCCTCAACCGTTTCGGTCCGGGCCCTGCCTTGCGCGCGCTGCGCACGGAAAAAACCACACGGTTCGAGAAAGAACCGCCGGAAAACATCATGGGCGAATTCGGCAACGCACTTGCACTCTACTTCGGCGGCGACATGGAAGCTTCCATCGCGCTATCCGGCCAGGTCGCGGGCCGTATCGACGAGATCAAGCCGGTGGAACGCATCATCCGCGAAACCATCGCTGAATTTCGCGAGGTCATTGCGAAACTGGGACGGCAATACGGCTAGAGCTTGAGCATGCGTTTGGCGAGATCGCGCCAGACGCGCTCGTTCCAGTTCCAATGTGCCGCCGGAGAGGGCGAGGGAAGTATCCAGATTTCCGTTTCGCCGATCCTGTCCGGCTGCTTTCCGAACGCCGCTTTGGTCCCCATCACGCGCTTTCCGCCGGTAAGGCTGGTAAAGGCGAGGATGTGCGGACGATTTGCTTCGATGCGCATGCGTAAGGCTGCCGATGCTTCGCGGCCAAGGCTGCCCGGGGGAAGCTGGTTGTCCATGCCCGAAACATGTTTGGCGATATCGGTCAGTCCGATACCGAAATCCGCGAGCAGCTCGTATTCCGCGGGTTCAAGCAGTCGCGGCGTCAACCCGACAGCATGAAGCGTTCGCCAGAATTTGTTCTGCGGATGGGCGTAATATTGCTTGCGCGCCGCCGAAACCGTCCCCGGTGCGGTGCCACAGAAGACAAGTCGCAATCCCGGCTGCAAGAGATCGGGCAGAACGGGCTGGATCATTTCCCGAGTTGCGCAAGCAGCGCCGCAGCGGCAGCCGGCGCGCGTTCCTTCGCGCCGTTGATCATATAGACAAATACGTCGCGCTTCTTTGCTTTCGCGGCATCCGCCAATGCGGGAAGGTCTTTCACCTCGCCGCCTTTCTCCAAGGTTTTCGCACGATCTGCCCATTTCTTGATGACGGCGGGCGAATAGCCGGTGGTGATCTTGGCGTCCGCTTGTTGCAGGCGCGCATAAACGAAGTCGGCGGTCACGTCCGCGATCATGGGATATTTGGCGGAGTCGGCGAGCACGATGGCGATGTTGTGTTTCCGTGCCAGCGCAACGAATTCTTTGGTGACAAAACTTTCATGCCGCACTTCGACGGCGTGGCGAAGCTTCAACCCATCCGCTGCCTTTGGCAGTTGCGCAAGGAACGCTCCGAAATCGTCGGCATCGAACTTTTTGGTCGGCATGAATTGCCACAGGATCGGGCCGAGCTTCTTTCCCAATTCGGCGATCCCGCTTGTCACGAACTTTTCGATGGAAGGCCCCGCATCGGCCAGCACTCGGCGATTGGTGGCAAAGCGCACCGCTTTCACCGAAAATACAAAATCCTCTGGGGTTTCTTTCGCCCATTTGCGGAAGCTTTCCGGCTTCTGCGTGCTGTAATAGGTGCCGTTGATCTCGAGACTGGTGACGGCGCGGCTCGCAAATTCCAGTTCGCGCGCCTGAGCCAAGCCTTTGGGGTAGAACAGTCCCCGCCAGGGCTCATAGGTCCAGCCGCCAATTCCTACCCGTATCATCTTGTTGGCCTTTCGTGAGGCTCCTATATATCAGAGCCATCGACTCGAAGAACGCATGACTCCTGCCCTTTCCATCTCCCATCTGCGCAAAGTGTACAAAAGCGGGACCGTCGCCGTCGACGATCTTTCGCTCGATATCGCTCCGGGCGATTTCTTCGGTTTCCTCGGTCCCAACGGCGCGGGCAAGTCGACGACCATCCATTGCGTCACGGGCATCGCCACCATCACGTCCGGCACCGTGAAGGTCTTCGGCATCGACGCGGTGAAGGATTATCGCGAGGCGCGCCGCCACATCGGCCTGAGCCCGCAGGAATTCAATATCGACACCTTCGCAAGCTGTGTTCAGATCCTCGACTGGATGGGCGGCTATTTCGGCATGAGCCGCGCCGACTGCAAGGCGCGCGCCGACATGCTGATCCGGAAATTCGATCTCGTGCCGCATGCGAAGAAACAATTCCGCGAATTGTCCGGCGGCTTGAAGCGCCGCGTGGTCCTCGCGCGCGCGCTGATCCACGATCCCGATCTGTTGATCCTCGACGAGCCGACGGCCGGTGTGGACGTCGAACTGCGCCGCGATCTCTGGCGCTACCTTCAGGAATTGAATGCCGAAGGCAAAACCATCCTTCTCACCTCGCACTATCTCGAAGAAGTCGAACGTCTCTGCCGCAACATCGCCATCGTCGCCAAGGGCCGCATCGTGCAGAACGGCCCCAAGCACGAATTCTTCACCGAACCGGGCGGGCTCGAGACGGCTTATCTGCGCGCGACCGGCGCCACGCCGGAGCATATCGTGGCGGGAGCAGGGCGATGACCATGAATTGGATAGGCCTCTGGACGATCATCCGCCGCGAGATGTCGCGACTGATGCGCGTTCCGATCCAGGCGTTCGTCGCGCCATGGATTTCGGCCCTGCTGTTCATTTTCATCTTCGGCTACGTCGTGGGCGGGCGCATCTCCACCATCGGCGGGCATCGCTATCTGGAATTCGTGCTGCCCGGCATCGTGATGCTGAATGTGGTCAACGCGGCGTTCCTGCAATCCACTTCGCAGGTCTATTTCTCGCGCTTCCTTCGCTACATAGAGGAAACGTTGGTGTCGCCGCTATCCTATGCGGAAATGATAGCGGGCGTTCTGGTGCCTGTGATCATACGTTCGGTGGTGACGGCGGTGGGCATTCTCGTTATTGCCGCGCTTTTTGGCGCCTCGTCGGTGACGGGCATCGGCGAGTTCATCTTCTGGATCGTCGGTGTTTCCGCCGTGTTCGGGCTGCTCGGCAACATCATCGGGTTGTGGGCCAAGAATTTCGAGCAACTCACGATCTTCAACGTTTTCTTCATCACGCCGCTGTCGTTCGTGGGCGGCGTGTTCAACACCGTTGAAATGCTGCCGCCGTGGCTGCGCTGGATGGCCTGGGGCAATCCATTCTTCTATTTCATCAACGGCCTTCGTCATTCCATGATCGGTTTTACCGAAGCGCCGGAGGCGCTGGGCATTGGCGTGACTGTGGCGCTCACGGCGATTATGTTCGCCATCGTTTTGCGGTTATATTCCGTCGGGTTCGGCCTCCGGGAGTAAGATGGCACAGCGAAACGCGACCGCGGCGATCATCGGAGCAGGCGATTTCATCGGCTCGGCAATCGCGCGGCGCTTCGCAGCCGAAGGCTATACGATCTTCGCTGGCCGTCGCACCGCCGACAAACTCGCCACGCTTAAGCAACAGATCGAAAGCGAAGGCGGCAAATGTTTCGCGCGCGGGCTGGACGCGCGCAAGGAAGAAGACATCACGGCCTTTCTCGAGGAAGCCGACGCCGAAGCCCCACTCGAAGTCTGCATTTTCAACCCGGGTGCCAACGTCAATTTCCCGATCCTGGAAACCACCGAGCGCGTGTTCCGCAAGGTTTGGGAAATGGCCTGCTATGGCGGCTTTCTGACAGGCCGCGAAGCCGCGCGCCTCATGCTGCCGCACGGCAAGGGTACGATCCTGTTCACCGGCGCCACCGCATCCCTGCGCGGCGGCATCGGTTACGCGGCATTCGCCAGTGCCAAGTTCGGCCTGCGTGCCGTCGCGCAAAGCATGGCGCGTGAATTGGGGCCGAAGAACATCCACGTTGCCCATCTCATCATCGATGCAGGCGTCGACACCGCCTTCGTGCGCGAGCGTATCAAGGCGCGTGGCGGCGAACAGGCGCTCGCCGATCTCGAACCCGATCAGTTGATGGATCCGCAATCCGTCGCGAACGCCTATTGGATGTTGCACAGCCAGACGCGCGACGGCTGGACCTTCGAACTCGATCTCAGGCCCTATCGGGAGACATGGTGATGGCGCATGTCGAATTCCTGTTCGATTTCGGAAGCCCCAACGCTTATCTCGCCCATCAGGTGATCCCCGAAATCGAAGCGCGCACCGGCGCACGTTTCGAATACATACCCGTTCTTCTCGGCGGCATCTTCAAGGCCACGGGCAATCAGTCGCCGATGACGGCCTTCGGCCACATCAAGAACAAGCTCGAATACGAACAGCTCGAAACCGCCCGCTTCATCCGCAAGCACAACCTCACGCGGTTCCAGTTCAACCCGTTCTTCCCGGTGAACACGCTCGGCATCATGCGCGGCGCGGTTGCGGCGGAGGCGATGGGAATCCTGCCGTGTTATGCCGATGCCGTGTTCCATCACATGTGGGAAGCGCCGAAGAAGATGGACGACCCACAGGTGATCCGTGCCGCGCTCGTCGAATCCGGCCTCGATGCCGATGAGCTGCTGGCCGCGGCACAGACGCCGGAGGTCAAACAGCGCCTGATGGACAACACCGAAAAAGCCGTGGCCCGCGGAACTTTCGGTGCGCCCACCTTCTTCGTGGGCGACGAGATTTTCTTCGGCAAGGACCGCCTGCCGGATGTCGAGGCCGAAATCCGCCGGCAGGCCGCTTAACGTCCTTTGCGGGTTGCGCTCATATGGTTGCGGAGGGTAAGTCTGCCCACCATATTCGGGCCCAATTGCTGCCTTAAGCAGCCCGATCCCCAGCGAACCACGAAGGATAAGCGTATGCGTCTGTTTCCGGTCTTTTGTCTCGCGATTGTCCTTGCCGGGCCCGCCTTTGCGGCCGAAAAGCCGGCGGCTTTGGGCACGTTCAAGAACTGGTCGGCCTATACGGCTGGAACCGGCGCGGACAAGACGTGTTATGCGCTGTCCCAGCCCGTCGCGAGCGATCCGAAAACCGTAACGCGCGGCCAGATTTATTTCCTGATCAGCGATTTTCCCGCCCGCAAGGCCAAGGGCGAACCGCAGATCGTTCCGGGTTACGCCTATCCCGCCAACGGCACGGTCAGCGTGACGGTCGGCAGTGACAAGTTCACCTTCTTCACCAAGAACGAAGGCGACAACGGCAGCGCCTGGCTCAAATCCACCGCCGAAGAAGCAAAGCTCGTGGCCGCGATGCAGAAGGGCAGCCGGGCTGTTGTCACCGGCGCATCCGCGCGCGGCACCACCACGACGGATGCCTACTCGCTTTCCGGCATCACTGCCGCCCTGCAAAAGGCTCATGCCGAGTGCAAGATGTAAAACCCTCCCTGATCGGCCTGACGCAGGACGAGTTGAAATCGGCGCTCATCGAAGCGGGCGTCGAACCCAAAGCCGCGTCCATGCGCGTGCGCCAGTTGTGGAACTGGATCTATGTCCACGGCGCGCGAGACTTCGCGGCCATGAGCAACCTCGCGAAGGATTTTCGCAAGCTCTTGGCCGACCGCTTCACGCTGGATCGCCCCGAAACCGTCACCGAACAGATATCCAACGACGGCACGCGGAAATGGCTGCTGCGCGCAGGCCCCGGCATCGAATTCGAATCCGTATTCATTCCCGAACCGGGCCGCGGAACGCTGTGTGTTTCCAGTCAGGTCGGCTGCACGCTCAACTGCCGCTTCTGCCATACCGGCACGCAAAAGCTGGTGCGCAACCTCACGCCCGGCGAAATCGTCGGCCAGGTCATGATCGCCCGCGACGCGCTGGGCGATTGGCCGAGCACGGGCGAAAGCCGCCGCATCACCAATGTGGTGATGATGGGCATGGGCGAGCCGCTCTACAATTTCGACAATGTGAAGGCCGCGCTTTCCATCGTCGCCGATGGCGATGCGCTCGCGCTTTCCAAGCGCCGTGTCACGCTGTCCACCGCCGGTGTCGTGCCGATGATCCCCCGCGCGGGCAACGAAATCGGTTCCGCGCTCGCCATTTCGCTGCACGCTGTGCGAGACGAAATCCGCGACGTGATCGTGCCGATCAATAAGAAGTATCCCCTCGAAGAATTGCTCGCAGCCTGCCGCGCCTATCCCGGCGTGTCGAATGCGCGGCGCATCACCTTCGAATATGTGATGCTGAAAGGCGTGAACGACAGTCTCGCCGATGCGCGCGAACTGGTGAAGATCATCCGCGGCATTCCGGCAAAGATAAACCTCATTCCATTCAACCCATGGCCGGGCGCGCCATACGAGTGCAGCGACTGGAACCAGATCGAGAAATTCGCCGAGATCGTCAACCGCGCGGGCTATGCCTCGCCCGTGCGAACACCGCGCGGCCGGGACATCATGGCGGCCTGTGGCCAGCTCAAGAGCGAAAGCGTGAAACAGCGTGCGAAAGACCGCATGGCGGAAATGCACTCTCAGGAACTGGCACGGATGCCGTCATAACTCCTGGCCACGAGCTAAATTATTGAAGGATAAGGAAATTATCCATTTCGCGGAGCCATAACGTCTTATCTTGCGTCCCACCGATGCTGTGGCGGTAGTTGGTCCTGTGGCGTCGTTGTGAAGAACGCGTCTACCGACCATAATTCTTAACCCACGTGGACTTATTTTCTAAGTCGGCGTTTGTTTACAATCGCTTATTGGGGCGCGCGATGTCCGCAAGCACACGTTTTCGGCCGCGGGCCACAAACTCGGCAACGGATGCGTTGCAGGGATTTTTGTTTCCTTTGCTGCTCGTCGGCGCTTGCGCAATCATGTTGGCGACGTCGCCGACGAACGGAGACTTCTGGTGGTTTGACGCGCCAAGCCATGCGATGAACGGCGTGTTCGTTCACGATCTTATCCAGGCCGCCCCCACACATCATCCGGCCCAATGGGCCATCAACTACTATCTGAAATATCCTGCCGTCACGATCCTGTTTTACCCCCCCGTCTTCCCCGTGGTGGAAGCGATCTTCTATTTCGTTTTTGGCGTTTCTCATTTCACAGCACAGCTGGCGGTGTGCTTTTTCGATGCGCTGCTAGCGCTGGCTGTTTACCGGATTGTCTCGTCCTCGTTCAGTAGGCCCGTGGCGTTCGGCGCGGCCATGCTTACTTTGGGCCTTCCCGGTATCGCCTTGTGGGGCCGCCAGGTGATGCTGGAAATTCCGGCTTGGTGCTTCGCTGCGTGGTCCGTTTTTTTTGTATTGCAGTATATGGAAAGCGGCCGAGCCCGCTCGCTGATTGCCGGGGCGGTTCTGGCCGTCATCGCACTTTACACCAAGCAGACCTTTCTCTTCATGATCCCAGCGCTCGCGTTGGCGCTTTTGTGGCGCTGCGGCTGGCGTGTTCTTTTGAGGCGTGAAGTTTGGATAGCCGCCATCGTTGCAGCCGTCCTGGTGGCGCCGCTTGCCGTCATCACGTTGAAACTGGGCAAGATGAATGCCGATCTGGCGTCGGGACAGGCGCTAGGCGGCACCGACCGGTTTTCACTGGCAGGCTGGACCTATTACGCGCAAATGCTGTTGCACGATTGCGGTGCGATTCCCCTAGTGCTTGCAGCTATCGCTGTTGCGGTCGCGATCTGGAAGCGCCCGCCTGTGTCATCGTTGTTTGCGATGATGGTCTCGCTGTTCGTCGCGGGATATGTGTTCTTCAGCCTGATCGCCTTGAAGGATGAACGTTACACGCTGCATCTCATTGTACCTGTGGCCATCGCGGCGGCGGCGGCGTTTCCTCTTTTGCTTCCGGCCAGAGCGGCCGGGTGGGTGGCGGCCATCGCCGGAGTCCTGATCTTCGGCTTGACGATCTCCACGCAAAAAGTGCCCTGGGTTGCCGGTCCTCTGGAAGCCGCCAAGCTGGCCGCGCAATACGCACCACCGGATTCCAGCATCCTGCTCAACACCCATCGCTCTGCGGCCTTTATCTTCGATCTGAGGGCGCTTGGTACACGGCCGGATCTGCGCGTCATCCGTGCGGAAAAGCTTCTGGCCGACTATCGCCAGGGGCGCGACTATGGGGTGAAAGCGCTCGACGTGAATCGCGCGGAGATCGCGCAATATTTCCCAAAATACCGGATCGGGGTTGTCGTTTTCCAGACCGGGTTCTGGACGGACATTCCCACCATAGGCGCGCTGGACGACATTATCCGCGGTACCGGCTTCGACGTTATCAGGCTCGTCAATGTCACCGGCAATGTTCGTCATGAAGAGACGGATTTGAGGGTGCTGCGCTACACTGGACCGCTGGCGGAGCACGCCGCACCGATCGACCTGAACATACCCCTTATCGGGCAACATTTCTCAGAGAAACCGGCACGAAAGCCTTGAAAACCTCCGCTCCCCTTAACGCGCTCCTGTCTGTCATCGTCCCGCTGCATAATGCCGGCGACGAGGCCAAAGGCTATCTGCTCCCCATCATTGAGGCCGTCTCCGGGCTTTTTTCGGATTTCGAGATCGTTGTCGTGGACAACGGTTCGGATGCCGGATCGATGCCCAACTATGCGGCGCTGGCGCAGGAGCTTCCGAACCTGCAGATATATCAGCTTATCTCGCGAGTGGATTTCGAAGTGGCCGCGTGGGCCGGCGTGGAAAACAGCCTCGGCGACTATGCTCTGGTGTTCGATCCCTTGAACGAGGATCTGTCGTGCCTGTCACAGGCCGTTTCCGCCATTCTCGATGGGCGGGACATAGTGTTCGTACGCAATACGACGCCTCATCACTATGGCGCGGCAGAGCGCACCTTCGTTCGTGTGTTTCATCGCTTGTTCCGCGCGCTCAGCGGCGTAGACCCCGATCAGGAGACGCCGCACTGGCGTCTGCTCACCAAGCGGGTGGTCTCGGCGATCCTGCAGGAGCCGCGCCCGGTCATGCGGTTTCGCACCCTGCAATCGATCAGCGGTTTTTCGAAAACGACGCTCAGCTATTCGGCGCCGCGTCGCGATGCCGAACGCGAAGGCCTCGTGCCGCGCTTGCGCCGGACGGTCAACCTCATGCTGTCGACGACGATGTTGCCGTTGCGGCTGGTTTCGATGATGGCGCTGCTGGGCGCAATCCTCAATCTGTTCTACTCGGGCTACGTGTTGGTCATTGCATTCGTGCGAGGCCATGTCGAACCGGGATGGACGACGTTGTCGCTGCAGCAATCCGGCATGTTTTTCCTGTTTTCCGTCGTGCTGTTCGTTCTCAGCGAATACATGGCGAACACGTTGACGACCACGCGAGGCGGGCCGCCCTATCACATCGTGGCCGAGCGTACGAGCACGATGCTGAACCGGCAGAAGAAACTCAACGTCGAAGCCAATTCCACCGTCACAAAGCCGTTCGCATGAATCCCGATGCTGTCGTCATCGGGGGCGGATTCTATGGCGCAAGCGTTGCCGTGTATTTGCGGGAACGTCGGGGGCTGAAGAACGTAGTTCTGCTCGAACGCGACGATCGATTGATGCAGCGCAGCTCCTATAACAACCAGGCGCGCATTCACAGCGGCTACCACTATCTTCGCAGTTTTACCACCGCCTATCGAAGCCGGGTCAATTTCCCCCGTTTCATCGCGGAATTTCCGCAGGCGGTTTATGATGGGTTCCAGCAGATCTATGCGCTTGCGCGCCGCAATTCGAAGGTCACAAACCAGCAGATGCGCCGGTTCTGCGCGGAGATCGGTGCGCCGCTGTTGCCCGCGCCAAAGGAATACGCATCGCTTTTCGATCCGCGGTTGATCGAAGCGGTTTATCTGACCGAAGAAACCGCATTCAACGCCGACGCTCTGCGTGAAATTCTTGTCGCGCGCCTCAGGGAAAACGCCGTGGCGATCCGCCTTGGAGCCGAAGTCAGTTCCGTCAAATGCACGGCGGATGGCGTCGTTGTCGAAGGGCAGGGCTTTTCCTATTCGGTCCCGATGATCTTCAACTGCACCTATAGCCGCTTGCAGCAAACGGTGGGTGGTGTTGGGTCGTCCAAATTCTCGCTCAAACATGAGATCGCCGAAATGGCGCTGGTCGATCCGCCGCCGCGATTGAAAAACATCGGCATTACTGTCATGGACGGCGCATTCTTCTCCTGCATGCCGTTTCCGGCCCGTGGCCTCCATTCGCTCAGCCATGTGCGGTATACACCCCATAGAAGCTGGCAGGAGGACGGCGCGCGCGATCCTTATGAGATACTGGCCAATGACGACAAAGAGAGCAGGGCGGACCGTATGATTCTGGATGCCGCGCGTTACGTGCCGCTGCTGAGAAATTGCACACCCATAGATACGCTGTTCGAGATCAAGACGGTGTTATTGCAGAACGAAGCCGATGACGGCCGGCCCATCCTCTTCGAGCGGCACGCTCCGCATGGCCGCGTGTTCTCGATCCTTGGGGGCAAGATCGACAATATCTATGATATTCTCGAACGCCTCGATGCCGAAAAATTGCCGGAGCAGGTGAAAAACTGATGGATGCGTTGATCGGACATAGCGGGTTTGTGGGTTCGACGCTTCTGCGGCAACGATCGTTCGACGCGATGTTCCGCTCGACGAATATCGCCGAAATCTCGCATCGGTCGTTTGACACGGTAATTTGCGCGGGCGTTCCGGCGCAGAAATGGATAGCCGAGCGCGATCCAGCCGCCGATCTCGACAACATCAAGAAGCTCGCCGCGTTGCTGGATACGATCAACGCCAGCCGTTTTGTCCTCATCAGCACGGTCGACGTGTTCGCCGATAGCCGTGGAGCGACGGAACAGACGCCCGTGAAGCCGGAAAACCTCTCGGCGTATGGCGCCAATCGGCACTGGCTTGAGACGTTCGTCGCGGGGAAGTTTTCCAGCCATCAGATCGTCAGGCTGACCGGCCTGGTGGGCCCCGGCTTGCGGAAGAATGCGATCTTCGATCTGCACAACAATAACAATTTGCATCTGATCGACGCGCGTGGAGTGTATCAATTCTATCCGATGGTCAACCTGTGGTCCGATATCGAGGCCGCGCACCGCGCAGGGCTTTCCGTGGTTCATCTCGCGCCGGAGCCTCTCTCGGTCGCGGAGGTTGCCCGTGAAGGCTTCGGCATCGATTTTCACAACCACATTGAGGGCCGCACACCCGCCAGCTACGATCTGCAGACGTCGCACGCGGAAGTTCTAGGCGGACAGGGCGGCTATCTCTATTCCAAACGCGAATGCCTGATGGCGATCAGGGCCTACGCCCAGTCCGAACCGCATTCCGCGCCGATGGCTTGAAACATGCGCATTTCCGTTTCGAACATCGCTTGGGATTTGCAGGAAGAAGATGCCGTCGCGGCTTTGCTTCGCAACGAAGGCATTGATCGCGTCGACCTTGCACCCGGGAAATATTTTCCCGACCCGTTCTCGGCCAGTCCCGAGGGTATGGCGAGAGTAAAACAGCTTTGGGAAGACCGCGGATTCGAGGTCGAAGGTTTTCAGTCGCTGCTGTTCGGTACGGCCGGGTTCAATTTGTTCGACGATGGCGATGACAGAATGCTACAGCACCTTGCCGCGCAATGCCGGATCGGCCGTGGGTTGGGCGCGCGCGCGCTGACCTTCGGGTCGCCGCGTCAGAGAGATCGCGGCAACCGCACTTTCGCCGAGGCGATAGAGATTGCTGTACCTTATTTTGCCAGGTTGGGCGATGCAGCGGCGGCGGAAGGGGTGATCGTCTGCCTGGAGCCAAATCCGTCCGCCTATGGCTGCAATTTCATGACGAGCACGGATGAGGCCGCCACCGTGGTCTCCGCAACGGCGCATCCGGCGATCAAGCTTCAGCTCGATGTGGGCGCTATTGCCATGAATAGCGAAGATGCAACGGCGACCATCCGCAAGCATGCGTCCATCATCGGCCATGTACACGCGAGCGAGCCGCATCTGGCGGTATTGGGCGACGGCGGTTCGCCGCACGCAGAAGCCGGCGCAGCTTTGCGAGAGGTGCGTCCCGATCTCACAGTGACGATCGAAATGGCGGCAACCAAATCGAACCGGATCGAAGCGGTACGCAAAGCGGTTGATGTCGCCAAACGCGCCTATGGCGCGGAGTAGAAACGTCATGGTCGCACCGCAAGTACCTGCTTACCGCGTCGATCTGTGGAACGGCCGCACGCGCCCGTGGTGTATCGTGATCCCCGTGATAAACGAGGGAGAGCGGATTGGCCGCCTGCTCGCGCGCATGGCAGGCCTCAACATTTCCGATTTGGCCGACATCCTCATCGTCGATGGCGGATCGACCGACGGCTCTCTCGCAATCGACAAGCTGAAGGCGCTATCGGTCGCCGGTCTTCTCACAAAAACCGGTCCCGGCAAGTTGAGCGCCCAATTGCGCTGCGCTTATTCCTTTGCGCTGGCCAATGGCTACGAGGGCATCGTCACGATCGACGGCAACGACAAGGATGATCCCGACGCCATTCCCGCTTTTGTGGATGCATTGGCAAACGGCGTCGACTTTGCCCAGGCTTCGCGTTTTATTCCAGGAGGAACCGACGAGAATACGCCATGGAAGCGCCGCCTCGCGATCCGGCTTGTCCACGCGCCGTTCTTGAGCATTGCTTCCGGTTTCCACTGGACCGATACGACACAGGGCTTCCGCGCCTATAGCCGGAAACTCCTGGAAGATCCGCGTGTGGCCCCGTTCCGGGATATTTTTGAAGGTTACGAACTGCTTGCCTATATGAACTATCGCGCGCCCCGGCTCGGATACAAATGCGTGGAACTGCCGACCGCGCGGCGCTATCCGAAGAACGAAGCCATACCGACAAAGATTTCTTCGTTTAGGGGCGAACTGAAGGTCTTCACGGTTCTGATAAATGCCTGCCTTGGCCGGTTTGATCCGGCATAGCCGCGCGCGCGACGCATTGGCCTGCGATTACCACCCGCTATCGAGCAAGGTATCGAGTGTCGGCACGAACCATACGTCTTTTCCGCGATTGCATTCCCGCACCAGCGCGCGCAGGGATTCGCTTTGCGAGGTGTAAGCCGAAATATCGCCGATGATCGCAAAGCGGCAGCGATAGTTCTGGAATTTCTGCAGCACGTCGCCCGCAACGCCCGTGCGAAGATCAAAGAAGGCGGGCGCGATATTGCCGACATGCAGCGCGATCACCTCCGCCCGTTCGCCGCGCACTTTCATAAGCAGATCGCGCGCATCCGCAGCCGAAGCCAGCAGAACATGGTCGGCCCGAAATTCCGCGACTTCGGCAGTTGGCGTCTTGTGGATTTGCAAATGCAACATAGGCTCGCCTCGGCTGCTCCCATTCTCTCATGGCCCGCGGATGCGGGCCACCCGGTCGGTGTTGCACTGGTGGAACAGCGGTTAAGGAAAGCGTTCAATTCTCCAACGACAGAGATTGTGCCCTGGGTGGCCCGCCCTCGCGGGCCATGACAAGATGAATGGGAAAGCAATCGGGAAACGAACAATGAATTTCGATCTCAAAAACAAGATCGCCGTGGTCACCGGCGGAAGCCGTGGTCTGGGGCGCGAGATGGTGCTGGCGTTTGCCAAGGCAGGCGCTGATGTGGTGATCGCCAGCCGCAAACTGGAAGCGTGCCAGGAAGTCGCGCATGAAGTCGAGAAACTGGGCCGCAAGGCGCTCCCCTTTGCCGCCCATGTCGGCACATGGGAAGACAACGACAAGCTTGCCGATGCCGCTTACAAATATTTCGGCCGCGTCGATATTCTGGTGAACAACGCCGGCATGTCCCCGCTCGCGCCGTCGCTCGGCGAAACCAGCGAGGCTTTGTTCGATAAAGTCATCGACGTCAATTTCAAGGGCCCGTTCCGGCTCTCTTCCTTGATCGGCGAACGCATGGTGGCGGGGAAGGGTGGGGTGATCATCAACCTGTCGAGCACGGCAGCGTTTGTTCCGATGCCCCACACCATCCCCTATGGCGGCGCGAAAGCGGCGATCAACGTGATGACGGTCGCGCTCGCCAAGGCCTTTGCGCCGAAGGTGCGCGTCAATTGCATCGCGCCCGGCCCGTTCCTGACAGACGTTTCGACGGTATGGCGCGAGAACAAGCAATATGAGCAGTCGCTGGGATTGCAGCGTTTCGGCAAGCCGGAGGAAATCGTCGGCACCGCGCTTTATCTCGCAAGCGATGCGTCGTCCTACACCACGGGACAGGTTATCCGCGTCGATGGAGGCACATGGTAACACGAAACAATTTTCATATTTTCACGGGCGGCCCCGGCGCGGGCAAGACAACGGTGCTGGAAGCGCTTCGGATGCGGGGCTACGCCTGCGTCGAAGAAACAGGCCGCAAGATCATCCGGGAGCAGGCGGCGATAGGCGGAAATATCCATCACAATGGCGACCGCATCGCCTATCGCGATCTCATGCTGTCACGCGCGATTGCCGATTACGAGCGCATGGCCGCGCAAAGCGGCCCCGTCTTCTTCGACCGCGGCATTCCGGATCTCGTCGGTTACAACCGTCTTATCGGCACCGAAATTCCGCAGGCCATGCGCGATGCGGCAGAAGCCTATCGCTATAACCCGGACGTGTTCGTCTTCCCGCCCTGGCAGGAAATCTATGCGAACGACACCGAACGAAAACAGGACTTCGCGGAAGCCATCGAAAGCTGGCAGGCGGCCGTCGATATCTTGCCGGTGTTCGGCTATCGCGTGATCGAAGTGCCGCGCGCTTCGATGGAAGCGCGCGTGCAGTTCGTTCTTGGCCGGATAGGTGCTGCTTAAGCCGCGAGCGGCAACGCCTTCCAGCGTTTCGCCGCTTCCGCCACGCGCTGACCAAGGTGCTCGGCCGTCTTCTTGTCGGCATTGGTCGGCCCGACATCGGGGCCGGCATCGGCGGGCGATTGCGCCATCGCGCCCAGGAAGCTGCCCAGCCGGTTCATGTCCTCATGCGATCCCTTGGTCGAGTTGTTGCCGGGCATCAGGCCAAGGCTGGTCCAGATCATGCCGTGTTGGGCCGCGAAAACGGAAAGCTGGATCAGGCTGTTCAATTTGTCGCCGCTCTGGGCTGCTGAGTTCGTGAATCCAGCCGCGATCTTGTCGTTCCACTTGCCCCAGACTTTGGAAGTCGAATCCATGAACGCTTTGAACACGCCCGATAGCGAGCCCATGTAGGTCGGCGCGCCGAAGATGATCGCGTCGGCATCCTCAAGCTGTTTGTGGACGGGCGCGAAATCCTGCCCGGCGTTGTCGATGCGGATCAGTTCGACCACGGTGCCCGACACACGCGCGGCGCCCGCCGCTACGGCCTTTGCCTGTTCGGCGGTGTGCCCATAACCGGAGTGGAAAACGACGGCGACTTTGCTCATTGGAAACCCTCTCTATCAGTAAGTGTAACTGTTACCGTTACATATTGGGGTGCCAATGGCTTTGCAAGGGGGAGGGCGGCGAATTTTCAGGCGACCGCGGCTTCGACCGTCTTAACCAGTTGAGCCAGCGTGGTTTTCGAAAGCGACGTCCGTGCTGCTTCGTCGATGGAGCGTACCAATCCGCAGATAATCCCGGGGGCTGCGCGGCCCACCGGGCAGTCCTTGTTGCCCTGCGGCCGGGAGCCGTGACTGGGCGCATCTTCCACGGCTGCATAAATCTCGCTCATGCGAATCTTGCCCGGGGAGCGAGCGAGCCAGGCTCCGCCCTGCGCGCCGGACCGCGTATGGATCAGTCCTGCTTCGGAAAGCGACGCCATGATCCGGCGCACCACCACGGCATTGGCGCCGATACTGGAGGCAAGTTCGCGCGAAGGGGCGGCACGCCCGGCAGAATCCGCCTTTCCATGGGCCAGAAGGACCATGATGTGCACGGCGGTCGCGAAACGCAGGCTGGTCATCGTCCTATTAGTAATAGGAACAGTTACAAATTATTCAAGCTTTGGCGGCCCAGGCGACGGCCTGTTCCAGCCGGTCGTTTCCCCAGAAAAGCTCGTCGCCCACAGTGAAAGAGGGCGCTCCGAACAACCCGCGCGCCACCGCTTCTTCGGTCTGCGCCTTCAGCCTGTCCTTGTTTTCCTGCGTGTTCGCTGCTTCGACGGTCGCTTCCGGGTTGACGCCGAGCTTGGAAAGAATGAGCGCCAGCGTTGCGTCATCCGCGATGTCGCGCTGTTCGGCAAAATTGGCGGTATAGACGGCGCGCGTGAATGCACCGATCCAGCCTTGTGCTTCGCCGACCATGGCGATCCGCGCGGCCTTCAATCCGTTCTGCGGAAAGCGCACGGGCGGCAATTTCAGCGGCAACCCTTCCGCCTCGCAGATGCGTTCCATGTCGCGCCACATATAGCGGCCTTTGACGGGATAGATGTTGAAGGGCGAGTCCTTCCACCCTTGCGCGCCGAAAATGGGCCCCAGCAGAAAGGGCCGGTAGCGGACGGCAAGGTCCGCCGCTTTCGCCACCTTCTCCACGCGCATGGCAGCGGGGTAGGAGTAGGTGCTGGCAAATTCGTACCAGAAGTCGATAGTTTTCCGAGTCATCTTGGAACGCTAGAACGGCTCCCTTATCTATCGCCAGCCACGGATTCACGCTTCTCGGGCTTATCTGGTATGCACCAGCGAAGGGGGAGGGGGTGGCGAAAATCGAAAAACGACTATCCCTTTGTCTTGGTTGAGTGTTTCAGAACAGCGACGTGGAGAAATCAGTGGCAGCGACAGGCGTTAAAAAGGTGGTTTTGGCCTATTCCGGGGGGCTCGATACGTCGGTCATCCTCAAATGGCTGCAAACCCAATATGGCGCCGAAGTCGTCACCTTCACCGCAGACCTGGGGCAGGGCGAAGAACTGGAGCCCGCGCGCACGAAAGCCGAGCTCCTGGGCATCAAGCCTCAGAACATCTTCATCGAAGACCTGCGCGAGGAATTCGTGCGCGACTACGTCTTCCCCATGTTCCGCGCCAATGCCGTCTATGAAGGCGTGTACCTGCTGGGCACCTCGATCGCCCGTCCGCTGATCGGCAAGAAGCAGATCGAGATAGCCGAGAAGGTGGGTGCGGACGCCGTCTGTCACGGCGCGACCGGCAAAGGCAACGATCAGGTACGCTTCGAACTCACCTATTACGCGCTCAAGCCCGACATCAAGGTGATCGCGCCGTGGCGCGAATGGGATCTGACCAGCCGCACCAAGCTGATCGAGTTCGCCGAGCATCACCAGATTCCGATTGCGAAGGACAAGCGGGGCGAAGCGCCGTTCTCGGTCGATGCCAACCTTCTGCATTCGTCCTCGGAAGGAAAGGTGCTGGAAGACCCGGCTGTCGAGCCCGACAGCATCGTCTATCAACGCACGCTCTCCCCCGAAGAAGCGCCCGACAAACCCACTTATATCGAAATCGGTTTTGAAAAAGGCGATGCCGTTTCCATCGACGGCACAAGGCTCTCGCCCGCCACGCTGCTCGCGAAATTGAACGAATTCGGAAAAGCCAACGGCATCGGTCGTCTCGATCTGGTGGAAAACCGTTTCGTCGGCATGAAATCGCGCGGCGTGTATGAAACGCCGGGCGGCACCATTCTGCTGGCCGCCCATCGCGCAATCGAATCCATCACGCTGGATCGCGGCGCCTCGCATCTGAAAGACGATCTGATGCCGCGCTATGCGGAGCTGATCTATTACGGCTTCTGGTTCTCGCCGGAACGCGAAATGCTGCAGGCCGCCATCGACAAGAGCCAGGAATTTGTCGGCGGCACCGTGCGGCTGAAACTCTACAAGGGCAATGTCATCGTCGTCGGCCGGTCGTCGCCATATTCGCTCTATTCGCAAGACCTCGTGACCTTCGAGGACGATCGTGGTGCTTACGACCAGAAAGACGCGCAAGGCTTCATCAAGCTCAACGCGCTGCGCCTGCGCACGCTCGCAATGAGGAAACGGAAGACCAAGTCATGACCGAAAACGGAATGCAGATCGAATACTGGAACGGCGAGGGCGGCGAACGTTTCGCGCGATCTCAGGAAGCAATCGATCGAAGCATGGCGAAAATCACGGAGGCGGCCATCGCCTTCGCCGCGCCGCAGACGGACGAGCGCGTGCTTGACATCGGCTGCGGTTGTGGAACTTCGACGTTCCGTTTGCGCGAAAAGGTCGGTCCCAATGGCGTCACCGCCGGCGTGGACGTTTCCAAAGTTATGCTCAATGTCGCTCGGGCCCGTGCCGCTGCGGCCAATGCAGACGTCGCCTTTGTAGAAGACGATGCTGCGAAGCATGATTTCCAGCCGGTGTTCGATCTCGTCTTTTCGCGTTTTGGTGTGATGTTCTTTGCCGATCCGGTTGCGGCCTTTGCGAACATCCGCACCGCGCTGACGAAGACCGGCCGCCTCGCTTTCGTTTGCTGGCGTTCGCTTCCGGAAAATTTCTGGGCTTATACGCCGCTCATGGCCGCCAGGCCGTTCCTGCCGCCGATGGACGCGCCCGATCCGCATGCGCCCGGCCCGTTTGCTTTTGCGGACGGCGACAGGCTTCACCGCATCCTTGCAAGTGCGGGCTTCAACGCCATCACCATTGAAAAACTCGACACCACGATGGCCATGGGCGCGACAGTCGAAGAGGCAGCCGCCGAATCCATGAGCATCGGCCCGGTATCTCGTGCCACCGCCGGGGTGGACGACGCGACGCGCGATAAAATCCGCGCGGCCCTCGCCGAAGCATTCGCAAAATACAAAATGCCCGAAGGCGTCATGCTTCCGGCCGCCTGCTGGCTGGTACGCGCAAGCGTCTAGATATCGAGCGCCGCCGAGAGCGCATTGTCTTGAATGAATTCGCGGCGCGGTTCGACCACATCCCCCATCAGCTTGGCGAACAAGTCGTCGGCATCATCGGCATGTTCGACCTTCACAAGCAGCAGTGTGCGCGCGTTCTCGTCGAGCGTCGTCTCGAAGAGCTGCGACGCATCCATTTCGCCCAAGCCCTTGTAGCGCTGTAGCGCAAGCCCTTTGCGGCCCCACTCGATGACCGAACTGAGAAGCTGCGATGGCGCACGCACCTCGACCTGTTCATCCTTGCGCTTGAGCAGTCCGAGCTTCAGGTAGGTGTTTTGCAGCGAAGACGCCATGCGGTCGAGCTTGCGGGCATCGGCGCTGGCGATCAGTGCGCCGTCGATGGCGACAGCCTCGCGCACGCCGCGCACCTCGCGCCAGAACTTCAGGCCGCCATCTTCTGTCGGCTCGCCGTGCCAGCCGCGTTCGGTTTCGTCCGACAACTGGTCGAGCCGGCGCGCGATATAGGCGGCTGCTTCCGTTGCCTTCACCGTATCGCCCAGGATTTCCGGGTTCAACGCGCCCGCAATCGCCGCCTGCTCGAGCAGGAAGCGCGGGTAGTGCGTGGGAAAGCCTTCGAGCGCAGTCACGGTGGCGCGTGCTTCCTCCACAACAGTCTCGAAATCCGCACCAATGAGAGTTTCGCCCGAGTGCAGCGTAAAGCTCGATCCGGCGAGGCCCTCGGAGATCAGATAGTCGTCGAGTTCGCGCTGGTCCTTCAGATAGCGCTCGGATTTGCCGCGGGTTGCCTTGTAGAGCGGCGGTTGGGCGATATAGAGATGGCCGCGTTCGATCAGTTCCGGCATCTGACGGTAGAAGAAGGTCAGGAGCAGGGTACGGATATGCGCTCCATCGACGTCGGCGTCGGTCATGATGATGATCTTGTGGTAACGCAGCTTGTCGATGTTGAATTCGTCCCGCCCAATGCCGGTGCCCAGCGCTGTAATCAGCATGGCAATGGATTCGCTGGTGAGCATCTTCTCGAAGCGCACGCGTTCGATATTGAGGATCTTGCCGCGTAGTGGCAGGACTGCCTGGTTGGAACGGTTGCGCGCCTGCTTGGCGCTGCCGCCGGCGCTGTCGCCCTCGACGATGAACAGTTCGCACTTGGAAGGATCGCGTTCCTGGCAGTCTGCAAGTTTTCCGGGTAGCGATGATCCGTCGAGCACGCCTTTGCGCCGCGTGAGTTCGCGCGCCTTGCGAGCGGCTTCGCGTGCGGCGGCGGCTTCCACCACCTTGCCGACAACCGATTTGGCATCCGAGGGATGTTCCTCGAACCACCGGCTCAGACATTCCAGCACCACACCTTCAACGACAGGGCGCACTTCGGACGAGACGAGCTTGTCCTTGGTCTGCGAGGAGAATTTCGGATCCGGCACCTTCACGGAAAGCACGCAGGTCAGTCCCTCGCGGCAGTCGTCGCCGGTGAGCGCGATCTTCTCTTTTTTCTGAATGCCGGATTCATCGGCGTATTTCGTCACTGCGCGGGTCAACGCCGCGCGGAAGCCGGCCAAATGCGTGCCGCCGTCGCGCTGCGGGATGTTGTTGGTGAAGCACAACATGCTCTCGTGATAGGAATCGTTCCACGTCAGCGCCACTTCCACCATCACGCCTTCGCGTTCCGACGCGACCATGATGGGCGATGGGATCAGCGCGTTCTTGGCGCGATCGAGATAGCGCACGAAGGCTTCGAGACCGCCTTCGTAATGCAGCGTGACCTCTTTCTTCTCCACACCGCGCTTGTCGGTGAGGATGATGGTCACGCCGGAATTCAGGAAGGCGAGTTCGCGCAGCCGATGCTCCAGCGTCGCGAAATCGAATTCGGTCTTGGTGAAGGTGCCGGTCGACGGCAGGAAGGTGATTTCCGTTCCGCGGTTCTCGCCCGCCGGACCGGTCATCTTGAGCGGTGCCACGGGATCGCCGTGCTGGAAGCGCATGTAGTGCTCTTCGCCACCGCGCCAGATGCGCAGGTCAAGCCATTCCGACAGCGCGTTGACCACGGACACACCCACGCCATGCAGTCCGCCCGACACCTTGTAGGCGTTCTGCTCGAACTTACCGCCCGCATGAAGTTGGGTCATGATGACTTCGGCCGCCGACACGCCTTCGGTGGCGTGGATCGCGGTCGGGATGCCGCGTCCGTTGTCGCGCACCGTGCAGGATCCATCGGCGTTCAATGCAACGTCGATACGATTGGCGAAGCCCGCCAATGCTTCGTCGACGGCGTTGTCCACCACCTCGTAGACCATGTGGTGCAGGCCCGAGCCGTCATCGGTGTCGCCGATATACATGCCGGGGCGCTTGCGCACCGCGTCGAGGCCTTTCAGCACCTTGATGCTATCTGCGCCGTAATCTTCGGGATCGGGGAGTGCTGGTGACGACATGGTTCTACTCATTCACACGTTGAAATTGTCCGCCGCCGACCACAAAGGTCTCAGCTTGCGAACCGAACGCTTCGAAAAGCGAAAGATCGGTGCCCGTCACCCATGCCTGTGCGCCGAGCGCAAGGATTTCCCCGGCGAGTGCCGCACGGCGCGTGGCGTCCAGATGCGCGGCGATCTCGTCGAGAAGGAGAATGGGGGCCCCACTGATATGGGAACTCTCCCACGCCTGCGCAAGGATGATGGAAATCAAAAGTGCCTTCTGTTCGCCCGTGGAACATTCGCGCGCATCGGCGCGCTTCTGCGTGTGGCGAACGGCCAGATCGGAAAGGTGCGGTCCAAACGTCGTGCGTGCTGCCTCGGCATCGCGCATCCGTGCGTGGGAAAAACGCTCACGCAACGCTGCAACCGCATCCGTGCTTTCCAGCACCAGCACATCGGCGTCACCCGCCACCCCAAGCTGGGCGCAAGGAAACGCACCTGCTTCCCCACGCCGTTCAAGTGCGCGGTTGAGGCGCGCCGCCGTTTCCGCGCGGGCCGCAATCATTTCTGCTCCGGCTTCCGCCATCTCGGCTTCGAGCCCGTCGAGCCAGGCGGGATCGCGTGGGCCGAATTTGAGAAGCCGCGCGCGTTCTCGCATCGCGGTTTCGTAACGCACCGAACGGCGCGCATGGGCCGCGTCGAACCCGAATACCAGACGATCCAGAAAACGCCGACGCCCACTGGCGCTTTCGATAAACAGCCGGTCCATCGCCGGCGTCAGCCAGTTGATTTGCACGATCTCGCTCAGATCGGCCGTGCTCGCTGCGGGTGCACCATTGAGGCGCAGCTGACGCCGCTCGCCGCCATTCGGGCCCAGGGTAAGGCCGGTGCCGATCTCATAATCTTCGCCGTCACGCGAGACCGTAGCGGCTACCGCCCATAATGCATCGCTTTGAATGGATGGTCCCTTGCGGATGTGTTCGCCCAGTTTTGCACCGCGAAGTCCGCGTCCCGGCGACAGCAAGGAGAGCGCATCGAGCACGTTCGTCTTGCCCGCACCATTGGGACCGACGAGAACCACCGGCCTGCCGCTGGTAGCGATTTCGCCCGAGGCATAGGAGCGGAAATTGGTCAACGTCAGCCGCGCTACCGACAAACGTGGAGACGCCGCGCGGCCTGACTCGGGCGGCGAAACAGAATGATCGGGATGCGGCGTCAACGCCGTCACACCCGCATCGGCATGAGGACGTAGAGGGTGCGCTTGTCTTCCTTGTCCTCGATGACAGTCGGCGAACCGGCGTCCGACAGCAGGAAATGGGCTTCCTTGCCTTCGATCTGGCTGGTGATGTCCAGCAGGTAACGCGCGTTGAAACCAATCTCCAGCGGGCTTGCGCTATAGGTGGCGCCCACTTCTTCGGTCGCCGTGCCGGATTCCGGATTGACGACCGAAAGGGTCACCTTGTCCTGTCCGACATTGAGTTTCACCGCGCGCGTCTTGTCCGCCGAGATGGTGGAGACGCGGTCGACGGCATGCGCGAAGTCCTTGGAATCCAGCACCAGTGACTTGTCGTTAGAGGCCGGGATCACCCGCTGATAATCCGGGAACGTGCCGTCGATCAGCTTCGAGGTGAGTTCCAGTCCGTTGAAGCTGAACTGTACCTTGGTATCCGAGAGCGAAACCTCGATGGCACCGTCCGCATCGTCCAAGAGGCGGCGCACTTCGCCCACCGTCTTGCGGGGCACGATCACGCCGGGCATGTCGCCTGCGCCGTCCGGCAGGTCGAGTTCATAGCGCGCCAGACGATGACCGTCCGTCGCCACGGCGCGCAGCATTCGCGCCTTGTCCTTGGTGGCGTGGACGTAGATGCCGTTCAGATAAAACCGGGTCTCTTCCGTCGAGATCGCAAAGCGGGTCTTGTCGATCAGGCGCTTCAGATCATCCGCCGCGATGCGGAAGCGATGGGGCAGGGCGCCCGATGACATCTGCGGGAAGTCTTCCTTCGGAAGGCAGGCGAGTTCGAACCGCACCGTGCCCGCCGAAACCGCCAGCCGTCCGCCTTCGCTGGTGAGGAGTTCGGCCTGAACCTGGGCGCCGTCGGGCATCTTGCGCACGATGTCGTAGAGCATGTGCGCAGGCGCCGTTGCAGCCCCGTTGCGCAGCACGTCCGCCGGAAGGGATTCCACGATCTCAATGTCGAGATCTGTGGCCGTGAGCTTCAATTCGCCCTTGGCCGCCTCGATCATCACGTTCGAGAGAATGGGGATGGTATTGCGGCGTTCGACGACACTCTGGACATGGCTGAGCGCCTTCAAAAAGGCACCCCGTTCGACGTTGATTTTCATCGTTTCGCGCTTCGCTATCCGGTGCTTCAATCCCCCATGTGCGAACGCCGTTTGGCGGCTCGCTAAGCTACTGAATCGCTTGAGTTTTTGGAGGGCCTAGACTCAAGCACCAGACTATACCAGCAGGCGGCGAAAGTGCATAGGGAAGAGGCCATCCGGGGCCGCTCTGGAGGCCCCGGAAAAGCCGAGGCCTTTTCAGGCCTCTCCCCGCCGTGACAGCACCTGTTTCAGGAAGTCGACTTCCTGCCGGAACATGGGGTCCTCGGCGCACAGCGCCTCGATCCGGCGGCAGGCGTGGAGCACTGTCGTGTGGTCGCGGCCCCCGAAGCGGCGTCCGATTTCGGGCAGCGAACGGGTGGTGAGTTGGCGCGCCAGATACATGGCGACCTGGCGCGGACGGGCCACGCGGCGGGCGCGCTGCGGCGATTGGAAATCGCGGATGTCGAGTTTGTAGAACTCGGCCGTTTTGCGCTGAATGTCTTCGATCGACGTCTTGAGGCCCACGCCGCCGCGCGCGCCAATGGCTTCTTCCGCCATTTCGAGCGTCAGGGGCTTCTTGGTGAGATCGCAATAGGTCGCGAGTTTGGTCATCACGCCGATGAGTTCGCGCGGAGACGTGTCGCCCATGTCCGCGATACGTTCGAGAACTTCGCGCGGCAGCACGACATTGGGACGAATACGCGTGAAATCGGCGGCGCGGGATTCCAGGATGCGCAAACGCGTTTCACGATCCGGCTTATCGAGTGCGATCACCAGACCGCCGGAGAGGCGCGAGCGAATATCCGCACCCAATCCCTCAAGTGCTGCGGGAGGCCGGTCGGCTGCGATCACCACACGGCGGCGAAGATCGGTCAAGGCATTGACCGTGTAGAGGAATTCCGAACTTGTCGCGGTCGAGCGGCAGATGTGCTGCAGATCGTCGAGGATCAGCACGTCGGCGGTGCGAAGCTCTTCTTTGAACGCGAGCGTGTCCTTGCGATAGAGCGCGCCAAGGAAATGCCGCATGAAATCTTCGGCGCGCAGGAACAATGCACGCTTTCCGCGTTTGCGGAATTCGAGCGCCGCCGCGTTCAGAAGATGCGTTTTTCCGAAGCCAAACCCGCCATGGATGTAGAGCAGCGTGATGTCTTCGTTCTGGCCTTCGGCGAAGGAACGTGCAGCGCTGTAGCCGAATTCATTGGCTGGGCCGGGAATGAAGCTTTCGAACGATTGCGCCGGGTGCAGCATCCGGTTCCACAGGCCGCGCGGTTCGTCGTCCTTGGGCTCGCTGTGTGGATGAAGATAGCTGACATTCACCGGAGGTTGCGGAAGCGAAACAGTTCTCATCACGCCTCCTGCGACCTGGGGCTTCTCGGAAACAAGGACAATGGAGATCGACGCCGGTTCGATGCCTTCTGCCCGAAACGCGCGCTCGATGCGTGTCACGTAGTGGTTGGCCACCCAATTACGCACGAAAGGCTTCGTCGCGCCAATCGTTATTTCGTCGCCTTGAGAAGAAACAAGCGAAAGAGGCCCGATCCACGCCTCGAAAACAGCTTCCCCCAATTCGCGCCGCAGTCTTTCACGTACCGCCGCCCATGCTGCACCGCTGTCCGGTCGCGACGTTTTTGCATTCTGTGTCATTTTGGTTCTCACCCGCTCTATTGGCGTTTTTGTCTTCGTCCTTGACTGCCGCGCATGGTCCCCGCGGCGTCCCCATCATCGCAAACGGTTTTCGATCCTCATTTCTGTTGCTCCCCTCGATTCAAGATTGCCGCCAGGGAAGGCCCGATGCCTTCCAGCCATTGTGGTGCCCGCGGTGACGCTCGGCGTTGAGATCGCCTTCGAAGCCGCCGGCGATGTTGTAGGCGCGTGTGTAGCCCGCGCGCGTCATTGCGATTGCGGCGGCGCGCGAACGCGCGCCGGACCGGCAAAGGAAAAAAAGCGGGGCGTTCTTGTCTGTGTTCGCAGCAGACACCTGCGCCACGAAATCCGGATTGGGTGTCATGGTCGGAAAACTCTGCCACTCCACGAGTTGCACCTCGCGGTTCGCGCTCGACAGGTCCGGGAGGCCCACGAAATTCCACTCGGCGGTCGTGCGCACGTCGATCACCTGGGCCGCCGGATCGCTGCCCAGGGTGCCCCAGGCATCGGCAGGCGAGACATCGCCCGCATAAGCAGCGGAAGAATTCGATTGAGACATAAGGTTTGACCCGGCCGCAAAAAGAACCCGAGCGGACGACATGCCCGCGTCACACTTCAGTACTCGTGAAAGTAAAAGTCGATTAGGACTTGGGGTTTATTGGCAGGTTCCGGGTACATCGCCCCAGAAAACACTGTTTGTCTTTGTTTTTGTTATACATTTCTGCCCGTCAGCCACCGTGTTGAGGCAGACCATACCCCCAAGCGTTTTCGAATCGCAAGAGAACGAAGGGTGATTCGGCGTGCTTTTCGCGAAGCTGCAAAATCCGTCGCACCGCATAACCTTATGTGCCGTATACGGAAAATCGAACAGAGCGACGAACCTCGGAAAATCAGAGGGTTAACATGACAAAACGCCATTTTGCGTTGCGATAAGATGACGGTCCGGCAACGCTCAGCCCACGGACAATAAAAACGGGCCCGAACATTGTCCGGGCCCGTCACAAAAACGAATCATTCAAGTCTTGGCGGGGGTTGTCAGCCCGCGAGCTTGCCCACGCGTTTCGTCAGTCTAGAGACTTTCCGGGCGCCAGTGTTTTTGTGGATAACTCCCTTGGACACGCCGCGCATGATTTCCGGTTCCGCCGCCTTCAAGGCTGTTTGAGCGGCTTTTTTGTCACCGGAAGCAATGGCTTCCTCGACTTTGCGGGTGAAGCTGCGGATACGGCTTTTGCGCGCATGATTGATCTCGGTACGCTTTTGGGTGGTGCGCACGCGCTTCTTGGCCGAGGCGATATTGGGCATGGACAGTCCTTGGGATCCTAAAGAGGCCGGGCGTATAGCCCGCGCCCGCCCGAGGGTCAATGTACAGGCTTGTAGCGGGCTTCAGCCCACAGCCACCGCCGCCGTCATCGCGGCCAGCCCCGCGCAAAGCGGCGAATAGACAAGCGTATCTGCCCGCGCGAACCGTGTGCCCGTTACGCGCTTGAAGAAGCCCAGATAGCGGAAATCCCCAATCGCCCGTAGACCGAAAACGGCCACAAGCGCCCAGCAGCCGATCAGGGCCGGCAACGCCAGTTCGGGCACAGGCAAAATACCGGAGCGGATCGCCACCACACCCGCGGCGCCGAACAGCGCCAGCGCGACCGCTATCGTCGCCAGTGGGGTCGGCTGGAACAACGGCTTGCCCCCGACACTGGGAACGAACGCGGATTCTCCGCCATGGGCCCCTGCCGCCCAGTAGAGATGAAGCAGCCCGATCAGAATGAAGATGGCGACGAGGAGCTTGGCGATCATCTGGCTTTGAACTCCGGTTTCCGCTTTTCGCTGAAGGCGGCCATGCCTTCCTTCTGGTCGTCGGTTGCGAACATGGCGTGGAACACGCGCCGTTCGAAGCGGATGCCTTCGGAAAGCGTGGTCTCGTAAGCGCGGTTCACTGTTTCCTTTGTCATCATCACGATCGGCAGCGATTTTTCGGCAATTGTCTGCGCTGCTTTTTTTGCTTCCGCCATCAACTCGGCCGCGGGAACGACGCGGGAGACGAGGCCTGCGCGTTCGGCTTCCGCTGCATCCATGTTGCGGCCTGTCAGGCACATTTCCATCGCCTTCGATTTGCCGACATAGCGTGTGAGCCGCTGCGTGCCGCCAATACCCGGCATCACGCCGAGATTGATTTCGGGCTGACCGAATTTCGCCGTGTCTGCGGCGATGATGAAATCGCAAAGCATCGCCAGCTCGCATCCGCCGCCCAACGCCCAGCCTGCAACGGCGGCGATGATCGGTTTTCTGATGTTGGAGATGCGATCATTGGCGTCAGCGAAGAAATTCGACTTGAACATGTCCATATAAGATTGCGGCGCCATTTCCTTGATGTCGGCGCCCGCCGCGAAGGCACGGTCCGAACCCGTCAGCACAATGCAACCGATCGCTTCGTCGCGATCCCATACTTCCAGTGCATCCGCCAATTCGCGGAGCAACTCGGAATTCAGCGCGTTCAGCGCTTTTGGCCGGTTTAGCGTGATGATGCCGACGCGGCCTTCGACGGAAGTGAGAATGTTCTGATAGGTCATGGGCAACTCCATTCAATCTTCAAAGCTTTTGGCGCGCATCTTCTTGTGTTGCGCGCGGACTTTCTTTCCTTCGAGCCTGCGTTCCTTGCTGGCTTTTGTCGGTTTTGTCGGTCTGCGTTTCTTGGGCGCGACCGCGGCAGCACGGATCAATTCGATCAGGCGCGCCCGCACGTCCTCACGATTGCGCTGTTGCAGCCGATATTGGCGGCCCGTCAACACCAGCACGCCGTCTTTTGACAACCGATGACCGGCGAGGCGCACCAGGCGCGCGCGGACATCCGGCGGAAGAGAAGAATGCGCCACATCGAAGCGCAACTGCACCGCCGTCGCCACTTTGTTGACGTTCTGTCCGCCGGGGCCGCCCGACTGAATGAAACTTTCCTCGATCTCGCTCTCGTCGACGGCGATTTTCGGCGTGATCTGGATCCGGCTCATGACCCGCGATTTCGCATGAGGCTTGACATGCAACCAAATGGTTGCATATTAAGGCCATGAGTATGGACGCTGTGTTTCGGGCGCTGGCCGACGAGGGGCGAAGAACGCTTCTCGACCGGCTGCATGCGCGCAACGGACAGACGCTGAACGAGCTTTGCGAGGAGATGGACATGTCGCGGCAAGCCGTCGCCAAGCATCTGGGAATTCTGGAAGAGGCCAATCTGGTGGTCGTGCAATGGCGGGGCCGCGAGAAACTGCACTACCTCAACCCGGTTCCCATCAACGAGATCGCCGAACGTTGGATCGGCAAATACGAGCGCAACAGGCTGGCCGCGCTGTCGGCGCTCAAACAGGCGTTGGAAGGAGACAACAAATGAACAAAGCCAAGCAGGTTTACGTGACCTATATCCGCAGCACACGCGAGAAGGTCTGGGACGCGATCACCAACCCGGAAGTGACGCGGCAATATTGGGGGCACAACAATGTTTCGGAGTGGAAACCGGGCGCGACATGGGAACATCGGCGCGTCAGCAATTCCAGCGTCGATATCGCAGGCAAGGTAATCGAAACCTCTCCACCGAAACGACTGGTTATCAGCTGGGCCAATCCGGCCAACCTTCACGATGCCGACAAAGTCTCGCGTGTGACCTTCGATCTGGAAGACATGGTCGATCTCGTCCGTCTCACGGTGACGCATGACGAGCTTGAACCGGATTCCGACATGCTGCGCGGTATCAACCGTGGATGGCCGCTCGTTCTTTCGAGCCTGAAGTCGCTGCTCGAAACCGGCAAGCCCATAGACATCATGAATCTGAAATCGTCGCCTGACGCCGCAAAGCTGTGAGCCGTCATGGCCAGGCTGACAACGGAAAGCACGGTCTACGTCACCTACATCGCGACGACGCCGGAGAAATGCTGGGAAGCCGTCACGACGTCGGCGTTCACCAAACTCTATTTCTTCGGACGCTCCATCGAGTCCGATTGGAGGATTGGTGGCGACATCGTCTATCGCACGCCCGATGGCACGGTGGATGTGCAAGGCAAGATCCTCGAATGCGATCCGCCGCATTACGTGCGCTTCACCTGGCACGTTGAGATGATACCCGAACTAAGCCACCTGCCGGACAGCATCGTCTCCTATCGCATCGAGCGGGCAGGCGAGAATGTCGTGCGATTCACGATGACCGAAGAACATCCCGCGCCGCTCGACGAGCGTCTGTTGGAAGGCGGCCGTTGGGGATGGCCGTTGATCCTGAGTGGTCTCAAATCCGTTCTCGAAACGGGAAAAATGTTCAAAGCCGATCCGCCTGGTGCACCCCCGGCCATGCAGGAATACTTCAAGGAGCTAAGGAAATGAGCAAATCGAAATTCCTCTATGTCACCTATATCCGCACCACCGCCGACAAGCTGTGGGACGCACTCACCAACAAGGAACTCATGAAGTCCTACTGGTTCAATATGCATCAGGAATCGAATTGGACCGCAGGCTCTTCGTGGGAGATGAAGGATTCCAAGGGTGAAGTCTGGGACAGCGGAACGATCCTCGAATCCCAACGGCCGCACAGGCTCGTGATTTCATGGCAGCACCAGCATCACGAAGATGTCCGCGCGGAAGGTTATTCGCGCATGACCTATCTGATCGAATCTGCGGGCTCGTTGGTCAAGCTCACAGTCAGCCACGAAAGCGATGTGGAGAATTCGGACCTCATTGCAAAGGTTTCCGGTGGCTGGCCGATGATCCTGTCCAGCCTCAAAAGTCTCCTTGAAACCGGCGAAGCGCTTCCAGATCCGAGGAAGGCTGCCTAGCGAGAACGTCTACTTCTGACAGCTCGGACAATAAAAGGTCGAGCGCCCGGCCTGCACGATGCGCTTGATCTTTCCTTTGCAGCCTTGGCCGGGGCAGGGCTTGCCTTCGCGATCATAAACGCGAAAGCGATGCTGGAATTCGCCAAGGCTGCCGTCGGGACGTGCGTGATCGCGCAGGCTAGAGCCGCCGGCCTTGATCGCCTCTTTCAGAGTGACTTTGATGTCGTCCACCAGCGGCGCGATCTTGTCGTTCTGAACTTTGGAAGCGAGCCGCTTGGGTGAAATATGGGCGAGGAACAACGCCTCGCACACATATATGTTGCCCAGTCCTGCCACCACACGCTGATCGAGCAGGGCCGATTTGATTGGCGTGCGTTTGGCCTTGAGCGCGCCTTTCAGATAGGCCGCATCGAAATCCTTCGAGAGCGGCTCCGGCCCGAGCCCGTCGAACAGCGGGTCATCGTTCAGCTTGTCCGTTTCGAGCAATGTCATTAGCCCGAAACGGCGATGATCCGAGAACACGATCTTTGCGGGCGCGTTCGTTTCAAAAATCACGTGATCGTGCTTGCCATGTCCGGCTTCGGGATGGGCCGCTTCGTGCGCGTAGATACCAAGTTCGCGGCCTCTGCCTTCGGCATAGACAGCCATTCGCCCGCTCATGCCGAGATGCACGACCAGCGTCTCACCGTCATCCAGATCCGCCAGAAGATACTTTGCCCGCCGCCACAGCCGCTTCACCTTCCGGCCCGTCAACCTCTTGGCGAAGTCGGGCGGGAAGGGGCGGCGCAAATCACCCCTGCGGGTAACCACCTTGGTGAAGGTGTGTCCGTCCAACACAGGTTCGAGGCCCATCCTGACGGTCTCGACCTCGGGCAATTCGGGCATAGGGTTCTCCTGGGGCGGGAATGCTGCCGCATCGCGGGGCGGCCGGACAGTGGTGTAAGGTCACGGAACCATGACTGTCCCCAGCAAGACCGCCTCCTTCGGCTTCCTCGAAGTGCCCGAAGACCAGAAAGAAGAACTCGTCGGCCAGGTGTTTACCTCGGTCGCGAACCGCTACGACCTGATGAACGACCTGATGAGCGGTGGCGTTCACCGCCTGTGGAAAGATGCGTTCGTCGACTGGCTCAATCCCCAGCCCGGCATGCGCGTGCTCGATGTGGCGGGCGGCACCGGCGACATCGCCGTGCGTATCGCCAAACGCGCGAAGGCGAGGGGCGGCGAAGCCGAGGTCGTGATCTGCGATATCAACGCGGCAATGCTAAACGAGGGCCTGAAGCGCAGCGACGTTCTTGGCACCGGCACCATCCGCTGGGTGTGCGGCAATGCCGAATGCCTGCCCATGCCGGATGCGAGCGTGGACGCCTACACCATCGCCTTCGGGATCCGGAATGTGACGCACATAGACAAGGCGTTGTCTGAAGCCCGCCGCGTGCTGCGGCCGGGCGGACGCTTCCTCTGCCTAGAATTCAGCAAAGTCGAAGCACCCATCCTCGACACGCTTTACGATCAATATTCCTTCTCCGTTTTGCCGCGCATCGGAAAGGTCGTGGCAGATGATGCGGACGCCTATCGCTACCTCGCCGAAAGCATCCGCAAGTTCCCGCCGCAGGCGCAGTTCGCCAGGATGATCGAGAACGCTGGCCTTTCGCAGGTGAAAGTCCGCAATTTCATGGGCGGCATCGCGGCAATGCATTCCGGCTGGCGGATCTGATGCTGCGCGCAATGGCAGATATCGGACGATTGTGGCGCGCCGCGCGCACGCTTGCGCGCCATGACGCCTTGCTGCCGAAAGAATTCAAAGACCGGATGCCCCCGTCGCTCAAATTTGCGCGCTGGATTTTCGGCGGTGGAGGCAAGGCACACGAAGAAGGCACCCCCGGAATACGCCTCGCCAACGCTCTGGAAAGCCTTGGACCTGCCTACATCAAGCTGGGACAAGTTCTTGCGACCCGGCCCGATGTGGTTGGAACGGAAGTGGCCAATGCACTGGCCTCGTTGCAGGACCGTCTGCCGCCGTTTCCCATGTCTGTCGCCAAAGCGGCTGTCGCCGAAGCGTTGAATGCGCCGCTTGAAAGCGCCTTCTCGTCTTTCTCCGAACCGATCGCAGCCGCTTCCATCGCGCAAGTCCACAAGGCGGAAACGACCGACGATCCGCCGCGCAGCGTCGCGGTAAAGGTTTTGCGCCCCGGCATCGCGGAAGAGTTCATGGCGGATATCTCCGCCTTCGCGTTTGCCGCACGCTTCGCGGAGAGGTTCTCCAAAGAGGCGCGCCGCCTGCGCGTTTCCACGGTCGTCGAAACGCTCGCGACGTCGACCGCGCTCGAACTCGATCTTCGCATGGAAGCGGCAGCAGCTTCCGAATTGGCGGAACGCACGCGCAACGATCTCGATTTCAGAGTGCCCGTCGTCGATTGGAACCGCACACATGAACGGGTTCTGACCACCGAATGGATCGAGGGCACGCCGATTCGCGACGTCGCTGTGCTGGAAGCCGCCGGTCACGATCCAAAGAAGCTGGCGCAGACCATCGTCCGTTCGTTCCTCATGCAATCCCTGCGCGACGGCTTCTTCCATGCCGACATGCACCCGGGAAACCTGTTCGTCGATGAAAGCGGCCGCGTGGTGGCGGTGGATTTCGGCATCATGGGCCGTCTCGACCCGCCGATGCGCCGCTTCATGGCGGAGACTTTGGCCGGATTCCTCGCGCGCGATTATCGGCGCATCGCCGAGGTCCATTACGAATACGGCTTCGTTCCCCCGCACCACCCCATCGACACATTCGCGCAAGCCTTGCGCGCGGTGGGCGAGCCGGTCTTCGGTCGCCTGGCGCGCGATGTTTCCATGGCGCGGCTGTTGCAGCAGCTATTCGACACCACGCGCCGTTTCGACATGCAGCTTCAGCCGCAACTGGTGTTGCTGCAGAAGACCATGATGGTCGTCGAAGGTGTTGCGCGCGGGCTCGACCCCGAATTCGACATCTGGGAAGCATCCCGTCCCGTGATGGAAAGCTGGATGATGAACCAGATGGGACCGGAAGCCCGTCTGCGTGAGGCCGCGGAAGGTTTCAGCGCGCTCGGCAAGTTCGCACAGAACCTGCCCCAGATCCTGCGCAACGCCGAAACACTCTCGAACATGCTGGAGGAGGGCGGTTTGCGCCTTCACCCGGACACGACGCGCGCCATAGCAGAAGCACAGCTTAAACGCACCCGTCATGTCCGCGCCGCGATCTGGCTTGCGGCGGGGGCGTTGGGCGTACTGGCCGTTACGTTCGCGCTTTAGACGATCTTCATCAAACCGGCGTCGCAACTTTGCGCGCCCTTGTCGCCCACCACATACACCTTCAGGTGCACGGTGTGGTTTTCGATGCCATCGGTTTCCGGCACGCGGAAATGGACGGTGTTCTTGACGACCTTTTCGTCGGTCGCCATCAGCTTGCGATAACCTGTTTTCGTTTCACCGGAGACCGGCGCAAGGGTCATCACCACGCGAACGTCGGCACCGGGATTGGTCTCAAGCGCCGCGCACGCGATGTCGACGGCGTCACCCGGTTTGACCGAATGGATTTCGCCTGCGCCCGTCTCATTCAAGGTCGAAGGCAAATTCATATGGGCCACCGGGCCGATGCCCGACGCATAAGCCGGTGCGGCCAGAACCAATGTGCTTGCCAAAACGGCCAAGCCGAATGTCCGCATGGACGACCTCAGATTCCCCAAATCGGCAACATTCTACTCCCGCTTTGGGCGCTTCCCAAGTGGGTTATCGGCGGCAGCCATATTCGGCTAACCGCCGGTAAGACCTAGCGATCCCGGGCCAGATAATAGAACCGCCCGCACATTGCCGCCGCCGCCACGAGCAGGGCGAAGGCAAGTCCGATCCAGATCCCCGTTCCCTTCATGCCGAACGTGACGCCCAGCAGGTAGCAGGTCGGAAATCCCGCGATCCAATAGCAGGCACCCGCGATCCACATCGGCGCGCGGGCATCCTTGAGACCGCGTAACGACAGCGCCCCCACCACCTGCAAGCCGTCGAACACCTGAAAGGCGGCTGCCAGGTATAGGAAACTCACCACCAGCGAAATCACATGGGCGTTCGTCGGCGTCGGCGCGAAGTAAAGCTCCGCGATGGCGCGCGGAAACAGGCCCAGCACGATCGCGCACACCAGCATGAAACCGGCGCCGATGATCATGGCTGTGTAACCCGCGCGCCGCACGCCAACGCGGTCGCCCGCACCCGCCGACAACCCCACGCGAACTGTCGCCGCCAATGCAATGCCGAGCGGCACCATGAAGGTGATCGACGGCACGTTCAGTGCAATCTGGTGAGCCGCAACGTATTCTGTTCCAAACGTCCCCATGATGAGCATCGAGGAATTGAACAGCATCGCCTCGAAGATCATCGTCAACCCGATGGGAATGCCCAGCTTGTAAAGCTCCCCGAACTTCGCCCAGTCAGGACGATGAAAGCGCCGGAACATCCGGTATTTCTTCAACGCTGGTGTCAGGTAGATGACAACCACCATCGCAAAGAAACTGAACGCATAGGAGCATGCACTGGCAATGCCCGCGCCGGTGATGCCCAGCCGCGGCGCACCGAAATGGCCGAAGATCAGTGCGTAGTCGCCTGCCGCGTTGAAGAACACGGTCAGCGCCATGACGATCAGCGACGCGTTCGGCCGGTTCAATGCGGTCGAGTAATTGCGCAGCACCTGAAAGCCCAGTGAAAAGGGCAGGCCGAAAGCCAACGGAAACACGAATTGACTCGCTGCATGTGCCAATTGGCGGTTCTGTCCCACCATCATCAACAATGGTTCAGTGGAAAACAGCAGTACCGCGAGCGGCAGCCACAGCACCAGCACCGACCACAACCCCATGCGCACGACGCCGCGCACATTGGCGCGATCCTTCGGATGCGCGCCGAGAATATGGGCCACCATCGGGGAGACAGCCGCGGCGGGCCCTGTGCCGATCAGCCAGCACAGGAAGAACACGGTATTGCCGAGGCCCGCACCCGCCAGCGCCGTTTCGCTGTAACGGCTCAGCATGATGATGTCGGTCGTCAGGATAACCATCTGGGCAAGCTGGGTGATGACAAGCGGCCCCGCGAGCTTCAAAAGCTCGCGCGCTTCCTTCAGCCAGGCGTCGAGGCCGGAGCCTTCGATGCTTTCGCCGGCATTTGCGGGATCGAATTCCAAAACGTCTGCCATGACACGGACTTTTCTTTTTAGCCCGGCCCGGTGGCGCATTCGAATGGCAGATACAAAAATCCCCTCCGAAGCTTCCGGGCTCGGGAGGGGTGGACTCTCAGAACGGTCGCAAATTTATGCGGCGTTCTCCTCACGAGCGTGCGCGGTTTTTCCGCCTTCCGGGACGGAAGGTGCGGTACCGCAGACCTTGCGCGAACTATCTGTCATTCCCGGCTCGTGGTTTTTCCCCGGACCCCGTGCCCGAAGAAGGTCAGCGTGGGTACGCCCGCCCAAAAACGAAGTCAAGACGCCGCTGTTGCATAGCGCCCACAGATCGGCGCTAAACTTAGAGCACTAATATTGGAGGAACAGCCGTGGACTTCACAATTCCCAAGGAAATCACAGATTTGCTGGTGCGGATCGACGATTTCATCGAACGCGAAATCAAACCGCTGCAGGAGCAGGACGACAACAATCGATTCTTCGACCATCGCCGCGAATGGGCGCGCACCGATTTCGAACATGGCGGACTTCCCCGCAAGGAATGGGAAGAATTGTTGGGCGAGATGCGACGCCGAGCGGACAGGGCCGGGTTCTTGCGCTTGGCGTTGCCGGAAGAATTCGGCGGCAAGAATATCGGCAATCTCGCCATGGCCGTCATCCGCGAACATCTGGCGGCAAAGGGATTGGGCCTGCACAACGATTTGCAGAACGAAACATCCGTTGTCGGCAATTTCCCGCAACTTTTGATGTTCCGCGATTTCGGGACGGAGGAACAGAAGAAAACGCTCCTGCCGGGAATGCTGTCCGGCAAGACCCGCATCGCCTTCGGTCTCACCGAACCGGACCATGGTTCGGATGCCACCTGGATGGAAACCCGCGCCGTGAAGGACGGCAATGGCTGGCGCATCAACGGCGCCAAGATGTGGAACACCGGCGTCCATGTGGCGACACACGACATGGTGTTCTGCCGGACGAGCGGCGCGGATGGGGATGCACGGGGGCTCACCTGCCTGATCGTGCCGATGGATGCCGAAGGCGTGAAGATCGAAGAATATATGTGGACCTTCAACATGCCCACGGACCACGCGCGCGTGTCCTTCACCAATGTGTGGGTGCCGGATACCGCCGTATTCGGTCCCGTCGACAACGGCCTCGTGCTCGCCCGTCATTTCGTTCATGAGAACCGCATCCGTCAGGCGGCGAGCGGCGTGGGTGCTGCGCAATACTGCATCAACGAGAGCGTAGACTACGCGAACTATCGCAAACCCTTCGGCAAGCCGCTGTCGCGCAATCAGGCGATCCAGTGGCCGCTGGTCGAACTCCAGACCGAGGCCGAAATGCTGCGCTGGTTGATCTATCGCACGGCGTGGGAAATGGACCGCATGACCGGGCCGGAGATACAGCTTTATCTCTCCGACAAGGTGTCAATGTGCAACTATCGCGGCAATCGGCTGGTTTGTAACGCCGCGGATTGGGCGATGCAGGTGCACGGCGGCATGGGTTATTCGCGCCACAAGCAGTTCGAGCATATTTACCGTCATCATCGGCGGTATCGCATCACGGAAGGATCGGAAGAGATCCAGATGCGTAACGTTGCGGGACACATGTTCGGATTTATCGGCAAAAGCCGTCCGCGCGAAGCCAGCAGCAAATAATTCGCGACGTAGCGCCGCATTCGAGAAAAAGTTTCGTCAAATTTGTCCGCGCCTATGCACGGACTTTTGACTCGAATGCGGTGCGCACGTTTGAAAAGCGGGAACGCAAATGGAAGTCTTGCATTGCAAGGCTGCCGGACGCCGTGTGCTCGAAAGTGCTGGCTTTCGAGCTGTGGTCCGCATCTTTCCAATAAAATAGGCCTTTGAAAGGAATTGTTCATGCAAGCACTCGGTCTCGTTTGGGGCGACGTCGACGCCCAGGCCGCAGGCTTCCATGAAGTGTTCACAGTCATGCGTGAACCGTCTCACTATGACGCAAGGCATCTCTTCGAATTCTGGCGCGAACGCAACGAAGAAGGCGGCTTCGTAATCGGCCGGCATGTGCCTTCGCGCCCGTTGGCGCGTCTGATGAGCCATCTCGTTGTCTATGAGCCGCTGCACGAAGGTGAAGATTTTCGAGCGCGCATAGCCGGAACGTCGCTTCTGCGCCGTTTCGGACGCGATATTTCCGGCAGCAAACTCTCCGAGCTGTTCGAGCGCAACGCATTCGAAGCCCAGCGTGACGATCTCCGCACCCTGTTGCGGACGGGCAAGCCCTGCGTGCTGGAAGTGAAGGCGACGGTGGATGGCTACCCCGCGCTGCACTTCGAGATCGTGGCACTTCCGGTTCTGGCGCCGGACCGCGAAACGCCATGGATCTTATCGGGACTTTTCTACTATGACTGGCCCGCGCGGTTTGGGCGGTCGGGCGATGCCTTGTCCCAATCGGATGGCGAGCAGCTTGTCACGGAATTGCCGCCGCGCAGCGCATCCGCAACACGTGTCTTCCATTAAGGCCATTGCATCTGCAAGGCGGTTTTGTCCTAACATGAGACGGAATCGTCATTGCCGGATCTCATGTCCTGTCTGAACATCGCTCACCGCGGCGGCGCCGGTCTCTGGCCGGAAAACTCGTTGGCGGCGTTCCGAAACGCTGTGGCGCTCGGCGGCGACGGCGCCGAACTCGATGTTCAGTTGAGCCGCGACGGTGAGGTGATCGTTTTCCACGATTATCGGCTCAAGACGGAAATCTGCCGCGATGTCGGCGGCAACTGGCTTACGCGCCCGACGCCGCGCATAAAAGACCTGGTATTCCGTGAATTGCGCAGCTACGACATCGGTCGTGCCGATCCCACAACGGATTACGCGCGCGCGCACCCCGATCTGTTGCCTGTGGAAGGCGAGCGCATACCTCTACTTTCTGAAGTCATTGCCATCGCAAAGATGTCGAAGAAGCCATTCACTCTGTTCGTGGAGTTGAAAACCTCTTTCACCGAACGCGCTGTGTCCGCGTTGCCGGAAGAATTGGCGGAGGCGACAGTCGCGGTTCTCAAAGGGCATGATTATCTCCGGCACACGGTCTTCGTCGGTTTCGATTGGCCGGGACTTCTGCATGTGAAGAAAATCGCGCCAGGCGCCGAATGCTGGTTCACGACTTTGGACCAGCGCTGGTTCGGCGAAGGCGAACCGCCGCCGGAAAGCGATCCGCCCGCAGAATCTGCGCTGGCGGCGCTGCGCTATTGGGCAAAGAACGGCCTTTCTCCATGGGCTGGCGGGTTTGATGCCGTGAATTATGGCGGCTCGATCTTGCGCGCGATCAAGGCAGCAGGCGGCGACGGGTGGTTTCCCACCTTTACGGACGCGACGGATGCAGCGGTCGCGGAAGCTCGCACTCTCGGCTTGAAAGTCGGCGCATGGACCGTTGATGAGCCTGCCGACATGCGCGCGTTGATTGCACGGCAACTGGACGCGATTTGCACCGATCGTCCCGACATTCTCCATGGGCTTCAAGGTAACCGGTGATGAAACCGAAAATCTCGCTTTTGACTTTGGGTGTACGGGATATGGCGCGTTCGCTCGCGTTTTATCGCGATGGTCTCGGCTTGCCGACGCACAATTACGAAGAAGGCGCGGATGTCGCGTTCTTCGCGCTCGAAGGAACATGGCTCGCGATCCATCCGCGCGAGAAACTTGCCGAGGACGCGCAAATTCCCGCGGAAGGTCACGGATTTTCCGGCGTCACCATCGCGCACAACGAACAATCGAAGGAAAAGGTCGACGAGGTGTACGCGCGTGCGATCGCCGCCGGGGCGAAGGTGGTCAAGAAACCGCAAGACGTCTTCTGGGGCGGCTACTCCGGCTATTTCGCCGATCCCGACGGTCATCTGTGGGAAGTGGCCTTCAATCCTTTCACCGATCTGACGTGACTTTTGAAAGCACCCGCCCTTCCGCCATAATGCGTGCGGAATCGTCGCGCGCAGGCGAAGTGCTGGGAGTCCGGTAATGACACAGAAGATCAAGACCTTCCTGATGTTCGAGGGCAAAGCCGAAGAGGCGATGAACTTCTATATCTCGCTGTTCCCCGGTTCGTCCATCGTCAGCATCTCTCGCTACGGCGACGAAGGTCCGGGCGCGGAAGGTTCGGTTGTGCAGGCCGTGTTTTCGCTAGATGGCCAACATTTCATGTGCATCGACAGTCATGTGAAACACCAGTTCACGTTCACGCCGTCGATATCCCTGTTCGTGCAATGCGAGACGGAAGAAGAGCTCGACCGGCTTTTCGCCAGCCTTTCCGAAAACGGGCAAATCATGATGCCGCTGGGAAACTATGGTTTCAGTCGCAAATTCGGCTGGTGCGCGGACAGGTTCGGCGTCTCCTGGCAGTTGACGCTCGCCTAGAACAGTTCCTGCTGCGCGCTTGGCTTCTTGGGAGCGGGGCTTTTGGCGCGCGCCGCCGCTTCCATATCCCAATCGCCCTCGTACGGTTTTAGGATTGCCTTCAGCTCATCGACGCTCGCCGGTTCTTCGCCCAGCCATCTGCCCCAGTGTTCCGGTGCGATAACAGCGGGCATCCGGTCGGTGATGGTGCCGATAAGCGCGTTGGCCGCTGTTGTGACCATGGCGAAGGATTCAAGCGGCAGCTTGCGCCACCGTTCCCATATCACCGCAATCGCGAGCGGTTTGCCATCGCGCGGCGTGATGACATGCTGCTCGGTCTTGGTAGGCGTGATTTCCTTGCCTTCGTTGAAGGTGCGCACGATCACAAGCCCGCGCCTGTTGAAGAACGCATCGCGATAAGTGGGCTTCTCTTCGATGGTCTCGGCGCGCGCGTGGATGAATTGCGCGCCGATATTCTGATCCGCCGCATTCGCGGGCACGAAGCCCCAACGCATGCGGGCGACTTCGCGCTTTCCGTCCGCGTTCACGCGAATGACGCTCGCCACCCGCATCGGCGTGATTGTTTCGGAGAGGCCGTGAGAGGTGCTGAGGACGAGCTCAGCCAGCTCGACCATCGCCTCCCAATCTTTCATCTGAACGAACTTGCCGCACATGCGGCCAGTCTTACAGCCCCTCGAACAGCGCCGTCGAGAGATAGCGTTCCGCAAAGGAGGGGATAATCGTCACGATCATCTTGCCCGCCATTTCCGGCCGTGCGCCCACTTCAAGAGCGGCGGCAATCGCAGCACCGGATGAAATGCCCACCGGAATGCCTTCCAGCCGCGCGACCTTGCGCGCCGTATCGAACGCGGTCTCGTTGGAAATGGTGATCACTTCGTCGATCACCTTGCGGTCGAGGATGGCGGGCACGAAGCCGGCACCAAGCCCCTGAATCTTGTGCGGACCAGGTGCGCCGCCGGAAAGGACCGGCGAGTCTTCCGGCTCCAGCGCGATCATTTTCACACTTGGTTTGCGCGCCTTCAGCACTTCGCCGACGCCGGAAATCGTGCCGCCGGTGCCGACGCCCGAAATTACGACATCGACTTTGCCGTCCGTGTCGTTCCAGATTTCTTCCGCCGTCGTGCGGCGATGAATGTCCGGGTTGGCCGGGTTTTCGAATTGTTGGGGCATCACTGCGCCCGGCGTGGCAGAAATAATCTCCTGCGCCTTCGCGATGGCGCCCTTCATGCCTTTCGCGGCTTCTGTCAGCACAAGCTCCGCACCAAGCAGCAGCAGCATCTTGCGCCGCTCCAGCGACATGGAATCCGGCATGACAAGAATGAGCCGATAGCCCTTGGCTGCCGCAACAAACGCAAGCGCGATCCCGGTGTTACCGGAAGTCGGCTCGACCAGCGTGCTTTTCCCGGGCGAGATGATGCCCTGTTGCTCCATCGCCTCGACCATGGCGACACCGATGCGGTCCTTCACGCTGGAGATCGGGTTGAAGAATTCGAGCTTCAGAAGAATGTCCGCCTTCACACCTGCGTCCTTCGGCATCCGCGCCAGTCGCACCAGCGGCGTGTCGCCAATCGTTTCTGTGATGGAATCGAAAATGCGCCCGCGACCGGGGGCATGTCGCGCGGGCACCTTGGGAAGATCGGACATGAGAGCTCCTGTTGTTATATCGCGAAATCGGCGGTCGGTCGTCCGCCGCAATCCACGCCTGCGCTGCGGGCGCGCTGGCAAAGGTCTTCGATGGAGATGGCGTCCAGCCGGGTCATCACCTCATCCTGCAACGACTGGATCAGCGGTGTCACGATGCGCGCGCCGAGATCGGAGCGGGCATCGGCGCCGTCGTTCTCGCCGTCGTCGATGCTTTCGGCCACGCGCACGACTTCGCCCACCGTGATACGGCGGCGTTCCTTGGCAAGGCGATAACCGCCACGCGGACCGCGCACGCCTTTGAGGATTCCGGCACGCACGAGCTGCTGCATCACCTGTTCGAGGTAACGCTGCGGCACGCCTTGGCGAGAGGTGATCTCCTTCGCCTGCACGGGCTCCGGACGCGCGTTGAAGGCGATATCTATCACCGCTTCGAGCGCCAATTGGGTTTTACGGGAAAGTTTCAACATCAGGCAATCTTCATTCCAGTTGAGCCGAAACCGCCTGAACCGCGAACGGTCTGGGTTAGCTCGGACGTTTCAAGAAAAGTCGCGCGTTCGTGCCGCGCGATCACCATTTGCGCGATCTTCATGCCGCGAGAAATCACGAAGGATGTATCGGAAAGATTGATGAGTATGGCTTTGATCTCGCCGCGGTAGTCGCTGTCGACGGTACCGGGCGCATTGAGCAGCGTGATGCCGTGATTGAGCGCCAGCCCCGAACGCGGCCGCACCTGTGCTTCATATCCGGCGGGAAGGGCAATCGCGACGCCGCAGGGAATGGCGGCGCGCGCGCCCGGCTTCAATTCGTAATCAATGTCGACCGCGGCAATCAAATCCATGCCGGCCGAGCCTTCGGTGGCATAAGTGGGAAGCGCGAGGTCGTGCGCGTGTGCAAGGCGTTGCACGGCAATTTGCATCAGGCAGCCTTATTGTTGAGCGTTTGTGCAATACGAGCCGCCAGCCGCGTGCCGACTTCGATCTTGTCGAGATCGGGCCAGCTTTCGGTCGATTGCGCGGTGATGAGGTGTATCTGGTTGCGGTCTCCGCCCATGATGCCGGTCGACGGCGACACGTCATTGGCGACGATCCAGTCGCAGCCTTTCCGGGCGCGCTTGGCTTGTGCGTGCGCGATGACGTTCTCGGTTTCTGCGGCGAAGCCCACGACAAGGGCAGGGCGCTTGGAACCTTTCGACAAGGTGGCGAGGATGTCCGGGTTCGGCGTGAGCTTCACGGTCGGCGCCCCGCCATCGTCAGTCTTCTTGATTTTGTTGTTGGCCGCGATCTCCGGCCGCCAATCGGCAACGGCCGCCGTGCACACCGCGACATCGACCGGTAAAACGGATTCACATGCCGCCAGCATTTCGCGCGCGGTTTCGACTTTCAGCAATTTCACCTGACGCGGCGGCGCGATTTCGACAGGCCCGGAAACCAGCGTCGTATCCGCGCCTGCCAGCGCCAACGCACTGGCAATCGCATAACCCTGCTTGCCGGATGACCGATTGGCGATGAACCGCACCGGATCCATTGGTTCAAGCGTGGGGCCAGCGGTGACCAATGCTTTGAAGCCGCTCAGCGCGCCGCGTTCCTTTTGCGAGAGCGCGCGTTCGATGGCGTCCGCGATTTCGTTCGGTTCGGCCATGCGGCCTGGTCCGAATTCGCCGCACGCCATTTCGCCGTCATTCGGCCCGACGAAAATCGTCCCGTCGGATTGAAGTGTTTTCAGGTTTCGTTGCGTCGCGGGATGATTCCACATCCGCACGTTCATGGCGGGGGCCATCAGCACGCGCTTGTCGGTGGCGAGCAGCGCGGTGGAGGCCAGGTCGTTGGCATGTCCGGATGCCAGTTTCGCCATGAGGTCGGCGGTTGCGGGTGCCACCACCACAATGTCCGCCGAACGCGACAACTGTATATGCCCCATCTCGGCTTCATCGGTGAGGCTGAACAAATCCTGGAAAACCTTCTCGCCAGTCAGCGCCGAAACGGAGAGCGGCGTCACGAATTCCGCGCCCGCACGGGTGAGGATGGCGCGCACCCGGGCGCCGCGTTCGCGCAGGCGGCGGATCAGTTCAAGGCTCTTGTAGGCGGCGATGCCGCCGCCGATGATGAGCAGGACGCTATTGCCGCGCATAAGCGCACCCCTTGGCTGAGCGGGCATTATACCGGCGCGAAGGGGAAATTACATCAAATAACGATGGCGAAGTGTGGTTCGTCGTCCGGAGGAACAAGCCCATGAATATCCAAGTAAAAACGGATATGCCCCCATTCAAGCCCTTGGCGATGAAACCGGCCTCGGTGGATGTGACACGCAAAGACGATGGGACCATCTACATAAGTTCCCGCCATCCCTTGGGCGAAATGCACCGCTCTATCGCCCATCTTTTCGAGGAGAGGGCGGCCCAGCATCCCGACCGAAACTTCATCGGCGAACGCACGCCCCTGCCGGACGGCAAGACGGGCGAGTGGCGCTACATCACTTATGGCGAGGCGAACCGGCGGGCCGATGCAGTGGCGCAGGCGCTTCTGGATCGCGGCATGGGGCAGGACGCGCCGCTGATGGTGCTATCCGGCAATTCCATCAAGCATGCCGTGATGATGTTGGGCGCAATGAAGGCGCGGGTGCCGATCGCGCCCGTGTCGGTGGCCTATTCGCTGATGTCGGGCGATCACGGCAAGCTCAAGCACGTCTTCGAAACCACCAAACCGAAAATGATCTTCGCCGAGCAGGGGCCGTTCTATTCGCGCGCCATCGCCGCGATTGCGGGTGACGGAACCGAAGTTGTCACCGTGATGCCGATTGCGGATCGCAAGACGACTTCGTTCGACGAATTGATCGCCACCACGCCCACCGACGATGTTGCCGGATCGATTGACAAGATCGATCACGACACGGTGGCGAAATACCTCTTCACCTCCGGCTCAACGGGCATGCCCAAGGGCGTGGTGCAGACCCACCGCATGATGGTCGCGGTGATCGCAGCCCAAGAAGCCCTGCGCACCGACGAGAACGATCCCAACGAGATTCCGCAAGGGCTGGAATGGATGCCGTGGAACCACATCTCCGCGGGAAACATCAGCTTCAACGGCAGCGTCAACGCCGGCGCCACAATTCATCTCGATGCAGGCAAACCGCTGCCGGGCATGTTCGACGAGACGATCCGTAACCTGCGCGAGATTTCGCCGCTGGTGTTCGGCTCCGCGCCGATTGCCTTCGGCTGGCTTGCCGATGCGATGGAGCGCGACCCGGAATTGCGCGACAAGTTCTTCTCCAAGATGAAATATGTCGGCTATGGCGGCGCCACGCTCTCGCAGGACATTTATGAACGCTTCCAGGCGCTGTCGATTGCCTCCACGGGAATGCGCATTCCGCTGACGACGATGTATGGCGCGACGGAAACGCAAGGCATCACCGTGGTGCATTGGCTGACCGAACGTGTCGGCCTGATCGGCTTGCCGCTTCCTGGCATCACGCTGAAACTGGTGCCGAATGGCAAGAAGCTCGAAGTGCGTGTGAAGGGCCCGACGGTGACGCCGGGCTATCACAACCAACCCGAACTGAACAAAAAAGCATTCGACGAAGAAGGCTATTATTGCCTCGGCGATGCAGCGAAGTTCGTGGACGAGAACGATCCCGAAAAAGGCCTGGAGTTCGACGGGCGCGTGACCGAAGACTTCAAACTCGATTCAGGAACGTGGGTCTCCGTCGGCACCTTGCGCGCGCAAGCCGTGGGCGCGACCTCCCCCCTGCTGCAGGATTGCGTGGTGTGCGGTCAGGACAAGCCGTTTGTCGGATTGCTCGCCTGGCCGAACATCCCGGCGGCGAAGGAAATCGCAGGCGATCCCTCGTTATCGGGCCCGGCAGCCATCGTCGCGCATCCCAAAGTGCAGGCCTTCGTTCAGGAAAAGCTGGCCGAATACAACAAGGCCAATCCCGGATCGTCGTCGCGCATCAAGCGGGTGATCCTGATGACCGAGCCGCCGTCCATCGACGGCAACGAAATCACCGACAAGGGCTATGTTAACCAGCGCGCGACGATGGAACGCCGCCACGAATTGGTGGACAAGCTCTACGTCAATCCCGTTCCAGTGGACGTGATCGAAATCCCGTGAGTGGAAAGCTGATCGGCATCGCGCGCGTTGCAGAAAAGCGAGCGCGAATGGAGGAAACTCAGGCGGCTGTTGTGTCGGTGGAAGCCGGCATTGCGGGCGATGTGAGAGGTCGCAAACCCGGACGCCAGGTCACGGTCCTCTTCCGCGAAGGATGGGACGACGCGTGCCGCGACTTGAGGGTTTCGTTGCCATGGACGACGCGCCGGGCAAACCTTTATGTCGAAGGCTTAAATCGTCCGCGCAGCATCGGCGGCCGCATTTCCATCGGCAACGTGGTGCTGGAGGTCACGCAGGAGACCGCTCCTTGCTTGTTGATGGAGCAGTTTCAAAAGGGATTGAAAGGCGCGCTCACGCCTGACTGGCGTGCGGGTGTGTCCTGCAACGTGATTTCCGGCGGCGAAATCGAAGTCGGCGATGCGGTGAACCTGTCGTGACGCCAAAAGATGTGATCGCGTTCTGGGCCGGCGTTGGCGAAAAGAAGTGGTTTGCGGTCGATCCGAAGCTGGATGCCGAAATCCGCAATCGTTTCGAGCCACAGTGGCGAAAGGCGCGAGACGGCAAGCTTGGGGATTGGAAACAGTCCGCGGAAGGCACGCTCGCGCTTCTCATCCTGCTCGACCAATTTCCGCGCAATATGTTCCGCGGTAAAGCGGAAGCATTCTCCACAGACGAGAGCGCACGCGATCTGGCGCGGTTTGCATTGGTGCGCGGGTATGATCTCGCATTTCCGTCCGCGCTACGTGCGTTCTTCTATCTGCCGTTCATGCACTCCGAGAACCTGAACGATCAGGATCTTTGCGTGAAACTGATCGCCGAACGGCTAGGCACGTCGAGCGTGAACCATCCCTTCGCGCTCGGCCATCGCGATACGATCGTGCGCTTCGGCCGGTTTCCCATGCGGAATGTGGCTTTGGGGAGACGGTCGACAGCTGCCGAGAAGGCTTTCATCGCGAAGTCATCCCCGCATTAACCGCATACTTACCCTGTCCCGGCCAGACTCGAGGGACCTAAAGGGCAACGAGCGGGCGGGCATGTCCACCGACGATCTTTATAAGCTGGCGGCGGATCTCGCCAACGAACACGGCATGATGGCTGTGGAATATGCACGCCGGGCCGTGGCCGCGTTCGATGCCGAAGGCGCGCGCGACCGGGCGGAGTTCTGGCAGCTTCTGTCGGTTCTCCTGGACGACATCATGGCCCAACGCCTCGATCCCGACGCTCCGATCACCCTTCACTAAGCCGCTTGCGCCAACGGCGTTAACCCGTTCAAATCACCGGCAACAATCTTGCCGGGGAATGGCATGCCGCTCGACCCGCTGGTCCAGGCGTTTCTCGACCAGCTCAACGCTCAACCTGCTCCCGCGATGTGGGAGCTTACCGCCGCACAAGCGCGCGAGATGTTCGCCGCGCTGATGAATCTGGCTGGCCCCAAAGACGTTCCGATCGGCAAGACCGAGAACATCGTCATACCCGGACCGGGTGGAGATATTCCGGCCCGTGTCTATACGCCTGTCGCGGCGGGCAGCGATGCACAGCCGACCTTGGTATTTTTCCACGGCGGCGGCTGGGTGATCGGCGATCTCGACACGCATGACGGTCTGTGCCGGATGTTTGCCAATGAAGGCTCGCTTAAGGTGATCGCGGTCGATTACCGCCGCGCGCCGGAAAACACATTCCCCGCAGCCGTCGAAGATGCATTCACCGCCGTCGGTTGGATCGAGTCCAACGCGGCCAATCTCGGCGTCGACCCCAACCGTATTGCCGTCGGCGGCGATTCGGCGGGAGGCGGGCTTTCGGCATCCATATCGCAGATGGCCAAAGCGGCGGGCTCGCCGCACATCGGCTTTCAACTGCTGATGTTTCCGGTGACCCACATCGGCGGCGACACGCCCTCGCTGCACGATTTCGCGAAAGGCTTCTTCCTCGAAACGCAGACGCTGGAATGGTTCTACGAGAACTATGCGCCCGGCGCCGAAGACCGCGCCGATCCGCGCGCCTCACCGCTTCTGGCCGAAGACCTGTCGGGTTTGCCGCCGGCCTATGTGATGCTCGCAGGTCACGATCCGCTGCACGACGAAGGCCTGCGCTATGCCGAAAAAATGCGTGGGGCAGGGGTGGCGGTGACGGTCGCCGACTATCCCGATCTCGTGCATGACTTTATCTATATGCAGGCCGTTCTGCCCCAGGCCCATGAGGCGGTGACGGCGGCAGCCAAGGCCGTGGCCGCGGCATTAGCCAAGAAATAGGTCTTTCCACCGGGGGCGCTTGCGGGGTTCCATGGCCCCCCCTATAAGCCGGGCTTTAATGACCGCGCCATCATCACTCGCGCCCATCCTCCAGACAGGCCATCTGCTTGGAATCGAAGCCGTTTCTCCGGCTGAGATCTCGGCCCTTCTCGATCTCGCCGAAACCTATGTCACGCTGAACCGCGCAGCCGACAAGAAAACCGCGACCTTGCGCGGGCGCACGCTGATCAACCTGTTCTTCGAAGCTTCCACCCGCACCCAGAGTTCCTTCGAACTGGCGGGCAAGCGGCTGGGCGCCGACGTCCTCAATATGAGCGTGAAGACGTCCTCGGTGTCGAAGGGCGAAACGCTCGTCGATACCGCCACCACCCTGAACGCGATGCGCCCCGACATCCTCGTCGTGCGCCACCAGGACTCCGGCGCCGCCGAACTTCTTTCCCGCAAGCTCGATTGCTGCGTGGTGAATGCGGGCGATGGAAGCCACGAGCATCCGACGCAGGCGCTGCTCGACGCACTGACCATCCGCAGGCACCGGGGCGGGTTCGAGGGATTGCTGGTCGCGATCTGCGGCGACGTGCTGCACAGCCGGGTCGCACGCTCGAACATTCACCTTCTGGCGAAAATGGGCGCGCGCGTCCGCCTCATCGCGCCGCGCACGCTCCTGCCGGCAACGGCAGAACGGTTCGGTGTCGAAATCTTCCACGACATGCACGAAGGCCTGAAGGGCGTCGACATCGTGATGATGCTGCGCCTGCAACTGGAGCGTATGGCGGGCGCCTTCGTCCCTTCGACGCGCGAATATTTCCACTTCTACGGTCTCGACCGCGAAAAACTGAAACATGCAAAGCCGGGCGCGCTGGTGATGCATCCCGGCCCGATGAACCGCGGCGTGGAGATCGACTCCGAAGTCGCCGACGACGTCGAAGTTAGCCTTATTCAGGAACAGGTCGAGATGGGCGTCGCCATCCGCATGGCGGTGCTGGATGCACTTGCGCGCGGGCTCCCGCGCGAAGGCAGCAACAAATGACCAAGCGTCTGGCCTTCCGCAACGCACGCCTGATCGACCCCGCGAGCAAGCTCGATGCCCGCGGCGGATTGCTGATCGAGAACGGCAAGATCGCCGATGTCGGTCCGCGCCTGTTCAACGATGCCGATCCCAACGATCCCGAAGTGATCGATTGCAAGGGATTGGTGCTCGCGCCAGGCCTGATCGACATGCGTGTGTTCACCGGCGAACCCGGCAGCGAACATCGCGAGACGCTGGAATCCGCAAGCCGGGCCGCAGCGGCAGGCGGCGTGACAACCATGGTCGTCATGCCCAACACAGATCCGGTGATCGATGAACCTTCGCTGGTCGATTTCATCAAGCGCCGCGCCGCCGCAACGGCAAGCGTGCGCGTGCTGCCGATGGCCGCACTCACCAAGAATCTTGGCGGCGAGGTGATGACCGAGATCGGCTTGTTGCTGGAGGCGGGCGCGGTGGCCTTCACCGATGCCGACCGTTCCGTCGCCAACACCCGCGTCCTGCGTCGCGCGCTTGCCTACGCATCGACCTTCGGGGCGCTGGTGGTTGGGCACGCCGAAGATCCTTCGCTCTCCGACGGAACGTCGATGAACGAAGGCGAATACGCGATGCGGCTCGGCATTCCGGCCGCGCCGTCGATGGCGGAAACGCTGATGGTCGAACGCGACATCCGCCTCGTGGAACTCACGGGCGCGCGCTATCATTTCGGCCAAATCTCCTGCCGCGCGTCGCTCGATGCCATTGCGGCGGCGAAAGCCCGTGGCGTGCTCGTCACCTGCGCAGTGTCCGCGCATCATCTTGCATTAAACGAACTCGACGTCGGCTCGTACTACACCTTCCGCAAGGTCAAGCCGCCATTGCGCTCCGAAGACGACCGCGCGGCAATGAATGAGGGCGTGGCCAACGGCACCATCGACGTGATCGTATCGAGCCACGATCCGCAAGCGGCAGACACCAAACGCCAGCCCTTCGCGCAGGCAGCCTTCGGCGCCGTGGGACTGGAGACGTTGCTCCCCGCAGCACTCGGCGTACACCACGACGGCGCCGATCTTTCGCTGGTTCTGGCCGCGCTCACGTCCACACCGGCGCGCATCCTCGGAATCGAAGGCGGCAGGCTGGCAAAGGGCGCGCCTGCAGATGTCATTCTGTTTGATCCCGGCGAACCGTTCGTGGTGGAAGCCGAGAAACTTCATTCGCGTGCCAAGAACACGGCGTTCGAGGGGCGCAAATTCCAGGGCCGGGTGCGGCAAACCTATGTCGGCGGTGCGTGCGTTTTCGACGCCTCCAAGGAGAGGAACGCATGATCGAAATGCTGAAGCAATTCTACTGGGCGATGCTCGGCGGCGAATGGCCGATTGCGCTTGCGGCCCTCGGCCTTGGCTATCTGATAGGCTCCATTCCGTTCGGGGTGATCTTCACCCAACTTTCGGGCGCGGGCGACATCCGCAAGATCGGCTCCGGTAATATCGGCGCCACGAATGTATTGCGCACCGGCAATCGCTGGGCCGCCGCAGCCACGTTGATCTGCGATGCAGGCAAAGGCTTCCTCGCATTCTGGATCATGCTGCGTGCCCCTCATTTCTGGTATTCCGCGCCCATCGCGGCGTTTGGCGCGATGTTGGGTCATCTGTTCCCGTTCTGGATTCGCTTCAAGGGGGGCAAGGGTGTGGCCACGTTCATCGGCATCATGCTCGCGATGTCGTGGGTAGTGGGTTTGCTTGTCGCCGTCACCTGGGGCGTTGCCGCGCGTGTCTGGAAAATATCGTCTTTGTCCGCGCTTATCGCGGCGGCGCTGGCGCCCGTCTTTGTCTGGTTCGTATTGGGAAGTTACCTCGCGGCGTTCACGCTCGTTTTGACGATCATCATCTTCATCACGCATCGCGAGAACATCGCCCGAATACGGGCAGGCACGGAGCCGCGTATCGGCTCCGGTTCCAAACAGGAAGCGGTGGACGAAGAAGACGCCCTCGATGCGAGCTAGAATCTCGCTTGGCGAAAGCGAACGCCGCGCCTGGTTGAGGCTTGCACGCACACCGAACGTAGGACCGGTCACTTTCAAGGCGCTGCTCGAACGCTTTGGGTCCGCGGAATTTGCCTTGGCGAATGTGCCGCGTCTCATCAACCGCGGTGGCGGCGAGCCGGTGCGTGTTCCCTCCGTCGCCGAAGCCGATCGCGAACTCGAAGCGCTGTCGCGCGCCGGCGGGCGCATGATCGCGTCTTGCGAACCCGAATTCCCGCGCGGCCTGGCGGCACTTGATGCTCCGCCCGCAGTGATCGAAGTGCTCGGGCAGAGTCCGCTTCTTGCGCGCGATGCCGTCGCCATCGTGGGCGCACGAAACGCCTCGGCCCTGGGGCGCAAATTCGCCGAACGCATGGCGCGCGATCTTTCGGATGCCGGGTTGCTGGTCGTATCCGGGCTTGCGCGCGGCATCGACGCCGCCGCACATGACGGTTCGCTGGCAGGCGGAACGGCAGCGGTACTGGCGGGCGGTGTCGATGTCGTTTATCCGCCCGAACACGAGGCGCTCTACAAGGCCATCGTCGCCCAAGGTGTGGTCGTTTCCGAGGTGCCTTTCGGCATCGCCCCGCTCGCGCGCCATTTCCCGCGCCGCAACCGCATCATTTCCGGCATCGCGCGCGGTGTGGTGATCGTCGAAGCGGCAGAAGGTTCCGGCTCGCTCATCACCGCCAACTACGCTCTGGAACAGGGCCGCGAGATCTTCGCCGTTCCCGGTTCCCCGCTCGATCCGCGCGCCAAGGGCACCAACCGTCTCATCCGCGACGGCGCAACGCTGACCGAAAGCGTCGACGACGTTCTGGCGGTGCTAAGGCCGATCCTCGGCCGGGGCTTCGACGACCCGGAAGGGGCAAGTCCGCAGGCACCGGCCGATACCGGCGTGCTGGAGGCGGAGGCCGACCGTATCCGTGCAAAAGTCGAAGAGGCTCTGGGCCCCGCGCCCGTCGAAGTCGACGAGTTGATTCGGCGACTGGGTGCGCCCGCCGGAGCCGTCCTGACCGTGCTCTTGGAACTCGAACTCGCGGGCAGGGTGGCGCGGGACGCGGGCAATCGCGTCGGCTGGGCCTAACGCTGTCTCGCCAGCGCGTCCGCTTCCAACGATGCCAGCGCCAGCAAGTGGGCAAGGACGGTCTGACCCTGTTCCTCCGCGATGGCCTTGAGTTGGCCAAGCATGTCCCGCGTGTAGCGGGCGCTCGCGGCAGGGGAAATATCGGATGGCTCGGGGGAGGGATGGCGGAGCGGTTGGTTCATAACGGCGAGAGGACCGACGCAGGGTGAATGTCCGTTAACTACAGCGGCCTTATACTGAATGCAACTTAAAGTTACATTCGGCCAGATAATTCCCGGTTATATATATCTAAGGTAGTATTTTTGCCACCTTCACGTTGACAGGAGTCAATCCGGTCTATCAGTGTCCGCGCCGTTTTGCCGGGAATGCCTATTTATAAGGTGGCCCCAACCCGCAGAGAGTACCCAGTTCCCCAATGAATGTTCTTGTCGTCGAGTCCCCAGCCAAGGCCAAAACCATCAACAAGTACCTTGGCTCCGGCTACAAGGTGCTGGCCAGCTTCGGCCATATCCGCGATCTGCCATCCAAAGACGGTTCCGTGAAGCCGGATGCCGACTTCGCCATGGAATGGGAAGTCGACACCCGTGCCCAGAAGCGCATCAAGGACATAGCCGACGCCCTGAAGGGTGCGGACAAGCTGATCCTCGCCACCGACCCTGATCGGGAAGGCGAGGCGATCTCCTGGCACGTCCTGGAAGTGCTCAAGCAGAAAAAGGCGCTCGGCAAGATTCCGGTGGAACGTGTGGTGTTCAACGCGGTCACCAAGAACGCTGTGCTCGATGCCATCGCGAACCCGCGCCCGATCAACGAAGAACTGGTCGATGCCTATCTCGCGCGCCGCGCGCTCGACTATCTCGTGGGCTTCACGCTTTCGCCCGTGTTGTGGCGCAAGCTGCCGGGTGCGAAATCCGCGGGCCGCGTTCAGTCTGTTGCGCTTCGTCTCGTCTGCGAGCGCGAACTCGAAATCGAGGCGTTCAAGGCCCAGGAATATTGGAGCATCGACGCCGACATGTCCGTGCCGGAAGGCACGTTCAGCGCGCACCTGACGCATCTCGACGGCAAGAAGCTCGACAAGCTCTCGATCAAGAGCGAGGCGGAGGCCACACGCGCGGTCAACGCGATCAACGCGCAGAAATTCTCCATCGGCAGCGTGGAATCGAAGCCGGTCAAACGCCATCCTTCGCCGCCGTTCATCACCTCCACGCTTCAGATGGAAGCCTCCCGCAAGCTGGGCTTCGCTGCCAAGCGCACCATGCAGATCGCGCAACAGCTTTACGAAGGCGTGGACATCGGCGGCGAAACCGTCGGTCTCATCACCTATATGCGTACCGACGGCGTGCAGATGGCCGGCGAGGGCATCGCCGATGCGCGCCACACCATTGGCGAGCGTTTCGGCGCCCGCTATCTGCCGGGCGTGCCGCGCGCCTATTCGAGCAAGGCCAAGAACGCGCAGGAAGCCCACGAAGCGATCCGCCCCACGAGCTTCGCGCGCAGTCCGGAAAAGATTTCGCGTTCGCTCGATCAGGATCAGGCCCGGCTCTACGACCTCATCTGGAAGCGCGCCATCGCAAGCCAGATGGAAAGCGCCGAGCTTGAGCGTACCACCGTCGATGCCGTCTCCGCCGACAAGCAGATTACCTTGCGCGCCACCGGCAGCGTGGTGTTGTTCGATGGCTTCCTGACGCTCTACCAGGAAGGCAAGGACGACGAATCCGATGAAGACGGCGCGAAATTGCCGCGTGTGAAGGAAAACGATCCGGCGAAGCTGGAAAAGGTCACGCCCGAACAGCACTTCACCGAACCGCCGCCGCGCTATTCAGAAGCCAGCCTCGTGCGCAAGCTGGAAGAACTCGGCATCGGCCGTCCCTCGACCTATGCGACCATCCTTTCCGTGCTGCGCGACCGCGCTTATGTGCGCATGGATCGCAACCGTTTCATCCCGGAAGACAAGGGCCGTATCGTCACCGCGTTCCTGACGAGCTTCTTCGGCCATTATGTCGAATACGGCTTCACCGCCGATCTCGAAGAAAAGCTCGACGAAGTCTCCGCGGGCGCGCTCGGCTGGAAACAGTTGCTGCGCGATTTCTGGGATGGCTTCTCCGCCGCCATTGGCGAGACGAAGGATCTCAAGATTTCGCAGGTCATCACGACGCTGGACGAGATCCTGTCGCCCCACATCTTCCCGCAAGGCGTCAACGGCGACGATCCGCGCAAATGCCCGTCCTGCGAAGGCGGACGCCTCAACCTGAAACTCGGACGCTTCGGCGCCTTCATCGGCTGCTCGAACTATCCCGAATGCCGCTTCACGCGACGTCTCGGCGCCAAGCCGGGCGACGAAGGCGATGCCGCGCCGCGCGTGCTGGGCGTCGATCCGCAGACGAACGAACAGATCGAATTGAAGGTCGGCCGCTTCGGGCCCTACGTGCAACGCGGCGACGGGGAGAAGCCCGCGCGATCCGGCATTCCGAAAGGCATGAACGCCGATAACGTCGACCTCGAATATGCGCTGAAACTGTTATCGTTGCCGCGCGAGATCGGAACCCATCCCGAAACCGGCAAGACAATCACCGCGAATTTCGGCCGCTATGGGCCCTACGTCGCGAGCGACGGCCAATACGCCTCGCTGGAGTCGCCGGAAGAAGTGTTCACCGTCGGCATCAACCGCGCGGTGACCCTGCTTGCGGAACGCAAGGCGAAAGGCAAAGGCCGCCGTCAGGCCGAGGCGCTGAAAGATCTCGGCGCGCATCCCGAAAGCAAGGCGTCGGTGAAAGTGCTGAAAGGCCGCTACGGCCCCTACGTCAGCGACGGCACGACCAACGCCACCATCCCCGAAGGCATCGAGCCCGCTTCGGTGACGATGGAACAGGCCGTCGATTGGCTCGCCGCGCGCGCGGCCAAGGGCGGCAAGAAGAAACCGGCGAAGAAGGCCAAGGCAGCAGCGCCAAAGAAAGAAGCCGCTGCCAAACCCGTCGCCAAGGCGAAGCCGAAAGCCAAGAAGGCCGCGCCGAAGCCGAAGAAAGAAGCCGCAGAATAGAACCGCTACCGTCATCTTCCGGCTGTCATGGCCCGCACATGCGGGCCACCCAGGTGACGCACCCCAATAACCCGCCAAGATATCCCCACCTGGGTAGCCCGCATTCGCGAGCTATGACAGGGTTGGGGTCATTGGCATTGAAATCGAAAGAACCTGATTGAAGAAACCGAACAAACACCGCCCTCCGCTCAGCAAGGAATCCATCCTTGAAGCGCTGGCTCGCGAACCCAACACCACCAAGCGAGATCTTGCCCGCTATCTCGGCGTGCACGGAAACGAGCGCATCGAACTGAAGCGCCTGCTGAAGGAGCTGGAAGCCGAAGGCGAAGTCTCCCGGGGCCAGAACCGCGCCTTGAAGAAAGCGGGCACGTTGCCGGATGTCGCCGTTCTTGAAGTCATTGGCCAGGATACGGACGGCGAATTGCTCGCTCGCCCGCAGAAATGGGACGGCGATGACGAACCGCCCCAGATCATCGTCATGCCGGGCCGCGAAGGCGATGCGCCCGGCAAAGGCGAGCGCATTCTCGCCCGCCTGTCGAAGGCCGACGACGGATTTGAAGCCCGTATCATCAAGCGGCTCGGTGCCAGCGTCCACAAGGTGCTGGGCGTCTATCGCCAGGGCGCGAAAGAGGGCCGCATCGTCCCCATCGACCGCAAAAGCAGATACGAATTCATTGTCTCCCCGATCCATCGCGGCCAGGCTTCGCCAAACGAGTTGGTGCTGGCCGAGCCGTTATCGGGCCGCGCTTCCGGATTGCCGCGTGCCCGCGTCATCGAGCGGTTGGGCAGCATGGATGCGCCCAAAGCCGTCAGCCTGATCGCCATCCACGCGCACGGCATTCCGACCGACTTCCCGAAGGACACGCTCGACGAAGCCGCGCGCGCCAAGCCCGTCGATCCGCGCGGGCGCACCGATCTGCGCAATATCCCGCTCGTTACCATCGACCCGGAAGACGCGCGAGATCACGACGACGCGGTATGGGCCGGGCCGGACGACGATCCGAAGAATCCCGGCGGCCATGTCGCCATCGTCGCGATTGCCGATGTCGGCCATTACGTGACGCCCGGCTCGGCGCTGGACCGCGAAGCCTACAATCGCGGCAACTCCGTCTATTTTCCGGATCGCGTCGTGCCGATGCTGCCGGAGGTTTTGTCAGCCGATCTCTGTTCGCTTCATGTGGGCGAAGACCGCGCATGTCTCGCCGTGCGCATGGTGTTCGACCAGAACGGGCGCAAGCGCCACCACGAATTCCTGCGCGGCATCATGCGCTCGGCGGCCAGCCTGACCTATGCGCAGGCGCAACGCGCCTTCGACGGCAAGCCGGACGCCGATAACGCCGAAATCGCCCGCACAGCGCTGACCCCGCTCTGGCACGCCTATCAGGCGCTCGCCAAGGCGCGCGATGCCCGTGACCCGCTGAATCTCGACCTGCCGGAAAGGCGCATCGTGATCGGCGACAACGGCAAGGTGAAATCCATCGCCTATCGCGAGCGGCTGGAATCCATGCGCCTGATCGAAGAATTCATGATCCAGGCCAATGTCGCCGCAGCCGAGACACTCGAGAAGGTGAGGGTGCCGCTGATATTCCGTGTGCATGAACAGCCTTCCAAGGAGAAACTGTTCTCCTATGCTGACTTCCTGCGGACCTTGAACCTGCCGTTCGCCAAAGGTCAGGTGATCAAGCCGGGCGCCTTCAATCGCGTCCTGGAAAATGCGAAGGGCACGGCCCATGTCGACGTGCTGAACGACGTGACGTTGCGCAGTCAGGCGCAGGCGATCTACTCGCCAAACAATATCGGCCATTTCGGCTTGAACCTCACGCATTACGCCCATTTCACCTCGCCGATCCGGCGCTATGCCGACCTGATGGTGCATCGCGCGCTGATCCGCGTGATTCACGCGGGCGACGACGGGCTGACGGATTCCGAGGCAGGCAGGCTTGCCCAGATCGCCGAACACATTTCGATGACGGAACGTCGTGCGATGGCCGCGGAACGCGATTCAACCGACCGCTATGTCGCTGCCTATATGGAAGGCAAGGTTGGCAGCACCTTCGACGCGCGTGTCACCGGCATCGCGAGTTTCGGATTGTTTGTGCGGATACCGGAGTCGGGTGCAGAAGGGCTGATACCCGCTCGGTCGCTCGACTTCGATTATTATCGTCACGACCAGAGCCGCCATGCGCTTGTCGGCGAACGCACGGGCAGAAGATATAAGCTCGGCGACGTGCTGAAAGTGCGCTTGCTGGAAGCGGCGCCGTTGACCGGCGGGTTGCGGTTCGAGACGATGCCCGCAAAGCCGACACTGGATGGGCAAAAGCCATGGCGGAAAAACCGCAAGCCGGTCGCGGTCGTCAAGAAGCGCAGCCGCAAAGGATGAGTTGATCTCGCGATCAAACTGCTTACCTTTGCGAGCAAGGAGTTCTTTTTTTGACCGCCCCCATCTTCGATCCCGATAACGAAAAGATCGTTGCCGGCGCGCTTCGCCCCAAGGATGCCGCGACGCTGATCCTCGTGAAACGCGATGACGGGACGCCGCGCGTTCTCATGGGCCGCCGCCACGAAGGCATGGCGTTCATGGCTGGGAAATATGTGTTCCCCGGCGGGCGCGTCGATCCCGGCGACCAGCGCCTGCTGGTGGAAACCGAACTGCGGCAGGACGTGCTCGCGAAGCTGACGAAAGGCGCAACGCCGTCGCGCGCGAAAGGGCTTGCGCTCGCCGCCATCCGCGAAACCTTCGAGGAAACCGGCATCATCCTCGGCGAGCGATCCGAAAAACTGCCGCGAACCAAAACGGGCGCATGGAAGCGTTTCTTCGCCCACGGTTTGATGCCGCGCCTGGACAGGCTGGAATACATCGCCCGCGCCATCACGCCGCCCAACCGCACGCGCCGCTTCGATGCCCGCTTCTTCATGGCGGATGCGGCCCATATCGGACACGCGCTCGACCGCGCCGAATCCGACGAATTGCTGGAAGCCTGCTGGCTGACCTTTGAGGAGGCGAGGGCGCAGGACCTGCCCACGATCACCCGCCGGATGATCGAGGAGGTGGAAGCCCGCGTGACCAAACCCGGCGAACCACGGCCGGTCCCCTTCTTCCGCTTTCGTAACAACCGGCCGAGTCTCGATTATCTTTAGGCCGATTTCCCAGCGTTCCTAGAGGGTTAGCGCCTTCCTTGACAACGCGCGCGCCCTGACTAGGTTACGCCCCCTTCCAGCAGGAGTTATGTCATGGCGAAGCCGACCACCGCGAAAATCCGTCTCAACAGCGAGGGCGGCACGGGCTTTTTCTACGTTGCGAAAAAGAACACCCGCACCATGACCGAGAAGTTCACGATCAAGAAGTACGACCCGGTCCTGCGCAAGCACGTCGAATTCAAGGAAGGCAAGATCAAGTAAGCTTGCGTCTCAAGCCGCAGCCGCCTTTCTTCCCGCTTCCACTTTCCGCACGAACGGTACGATCAGCCCGGCGATGACCGGGATCGCGGGCAGCGGCATGTCGTGCCCCCAGCCTTCCACCTCGTGATACTCCGAATCCGCAATGCATTGCGCCGTGTGTCGCCCGCCTTCGGGGCGCAGCAGCGTGTCCGCCGATCCGTGCAGAACCAGCGTCGGCAGTTTCAATGACTTCAACCGTTCGGTGCGCGGTGGGCTCGCCATGATCGCCGCATACTGGCGGATCGTGCCTTCGGGATAATAGGCGCGGTCGTAAGCGCGGCCAGCGATCATCTTCCAATGCTCTTCATCGAACGGCCACGCGGTCGACGCATAAGTCCGCCGTCCTTTCACCGAATGCGCGACCACGGTTTCACGGTCGGTCGAAAGCGGGCGTGCCGTAAGAGCTTCCGCCGCTTCCTTGCTCGACGGCGGTAGTGACGGATCGCTGGTGGTCGAAAAGATCGAGATCAGCGAGCGCGATTTCTCAGGGTGATTGAGCGCCACCAATTGCGCGATCATCCCGCCCATCGAGCAACCGGAGATATGCGCGTTTTCCATGCCGAGTGCTTCCAGCAAACCCGCCGCATCCGCCGCCATCTCATTCAGCGTATAGGGCACATCCGGCTTGCCGCCCGCGCGCGCGGTTTTCATCACCTCGCGAATGTCGGGCACGATGCCGTGCCATCTTTGCGATAGTCCGACATCGCGGTTGTCGAAGCGGACCATGCGCAGGCCCGCATTTGTCAGCGCATCGAAGAATTGATGCGGCCACGAGGTCATCTGGCTGCCGAAGCCGTTGATGAACAAAAGCGGCGTACCGTTGGCCGGTCCGCTCACCTCATATTCGAGTTCGGTGCCGCCCGCGCGTATCTTCGGCATCAGGCCGCTTTCGCCTTCTCGACCGACGAAACAAAGCCGCCGATATGCTTCAGATACACCGGCACCAGCGCCGCCGTGAAATCATGCGCCATCCCTGGCACGATCACGAGCTGCGCGCCCGGGATGCTGGCCGCTGTATCCTTGCCGCCATCGACAGGGATCAACGGATCGTCCGCGCCGTGGATCACAAGGGCGGGGCAGCTAACATTCTTCAACACATCGTTGCGCGGCTGAGCCACCACGATGGCGAAAAGCTGGCGCGCCGCACCTGTCGGTTCGTAAGGCACGCGGTCAACTTCGAACTGCACCACGCGATCCAGTTCCTCTTCGGAAGCCGGATAGCCGGGGCTGCCGATAGTCCGCCAGATATTTTTGCCCTGCGCGATGCGATCCTCGCGGCTGGTGCTTGCGGGCGGCGTGACGAGAACTGCCATTGCTTCGGGTTTCGCGGGCGGAAGATCGCGCCGCCCCGTGGTGGACATGATGGAGACAAGGCTATTCGCCCGATCTCCATGTTTGGCAGCAACCAGTTGCGCGATCATCCCGCCCATCGAAGCGCCCACGATATGCGCGCTGTTGATCTCAAGCGCATCGAGCACGCCCACTGCATCCGCCGCCATGTCGTCCAGCGTGTAGGGCGCAGCGATAGCGGGCTGGCCCGACATGATCTTGGCCATCGCCTCCATCGGATTGGGCGCACCCTTGTGGAGCAGGTGCGTGGACTTGCCGATGTCGCGGTTGTCGAACCGGATGACGCGGAAACCGAGGTCGGCCAGACCTTGGCAAAGCGCCGTCGGCCACATCGTCATCTGTGCCGAAAAGCCCATGATAAGGAGGATCGCCGGGTCGCTTTCGCGGCCGAAGCTTTCGTATTCGAAGTCGAGACCGTTGGCTTTGACCTGCGGCATTAAGCACTCCCGGAAATAGGCGGTTGGCCCAAGTCTAGCAGGCGGGCGCACGGTATTGACAAGGGCACCCCCGCCCGGAAAGCGTGGGCCGGACAGGGGACCATGCGCCGCAATCTTGACCGTTTGGCGAACGAAACTTTCGACCTGCTGATCATTGGCGGCGGGGTGACGGGCGCGTGCGTGGCGCGCGACGCCGCGATGCGCGGGTACAAGGTGGCGCTTGTGGAGAAGGGCGATTTCGCCAACGCCACCAGCGCCCACAATTCCAAGCTCATCCATGGCGGCCTGCGCTACCTGAAGAACTTCGAGTTGGGACTGGTGCGCGAGTCCCTGCGTGAGCGCCGCGTATGGCAGCGCATCGCCCCGCATCTGGTCCGGCCCTTGCCGTTCCTCATTCCGCTGTACGGCGGCTCGCGCAAGGAACGCGCGACATTGGCCGCGGGCCTCACGCTCTACGACCTGTTGTCTTACGATCGTACCTGGCTCGACGATCCCGCCCAGCGGCTGCCGAGGCATTCCTGGTTGGGACGTGACAAGGCATTGGCCGAGGAGCCTGTGCTGGAGCACCCGGATTTCGACGGTGCGTTCAAATATTACGACGCGCAGATGTATTCGCCCGAGCGCCTGGCACTGGAAAACCTGCTGGATGCCGATGCGCATGGCGCCGTACTCGCCAACTATCTGGAGGCGTCATCGCTCCTGATCCGCGGCGGAAAGATAGAAGGTGCAACCGTTCGAGATGCGTCGAACGCCGCATCGTTCGACATCCGTGCCAAACTCACGCTGGTTGCCACCGGCCCGTGGAGCGACATCTTCCTCGATGCCGCGCTCGGCAAGAAGACGGCGCATCGCATCCTGCGTTCGAAAGGCATTCATCTCGTCGTGCCGTCCGTCAGCCGGAAATCGGCGCTGACGGTTGCGGCGAACGGCGGACATTTCTTCATCCTGCCGTGGCGCAAACACACGATCCTCGGCACCACCGACACCGCCTTCACCGGCGATCCGGACAGCGTGCATGTGACCGAGGACGACATTTCGGAATTCCTCGGCTTCATCAATTCGCATTTGCCGGAGGCAAGGCTGAAACGCGCCGACGTGATCCATTCCTATGCCGGATTGCGTCCGCTGGTGGACGAGGGCAGCGGCGACACCTACGACGCCAGCCGCCGCGCCGAACTGATCGACCACAAGGAAGACGGCGTGGAAGGCCTCTATTCCGCCATCGGCGGCAAATGGACGACCTCGCGCGATCTCGCCGAAAAAATCGTCGACACGATGGGCGCGAAGATCGGCAGCGGGCGGCCCTGCGCCACGAAAACCTCGCATTTGCCCGGCGGCGGCATCGACCGCATCGAGACGTTCCACGCCGAGCAGAAACGCGCTCATTCCGATCTCGATGGCATCGACCATCTCACCCGCATGTACGGCACCCGCCTCGACGCGATGCTGGCGGAAGCGGGCAATCGTCCCGGCCTGCTGCAACCGCTCGGCGTCACGGGCGACATCGGCGCGCAAGTGCTGTTCGCCATCCGCGAGGAAATGGCGCTGACGCTCGCCGACGTCGTGACGCGGCGCACCGGCATAGGCCAGTTGGGCAAACCGGCTGACGGCGTGCTCGCCAGCACCGCCGACATCATGGCTGCGGAACTGAACTGGAACGCCGATCGCCGCGCGCGAGAAATCGAAAACGTCGCGAAATCGCTGGTAGTATCCCGGCCATGAGCGCATTCGCCGTCGTCAATCCGCGGTCCGCCAGCGGGCGCACCGGTCACGACTGGGCGCAGATCGAGAAAGGTCTGCGCGAAATCTATCCCGCCCTCAGCGTGGGCTTCACGTCGCGCCGCGCCGAGGCCAGCAATCTCGTTCGCCGTGCGCTGGGCGAGGGGCACAGCGAAATCATCGCTGTCGGTGGCGATGGCACGATCAACGAAGCGGTGAACGGCTTCTTCGGCCCCGAAGGCGCTCTCGCGCCGGATGCCGTCTTTGCCTTTGTCACCAGCGGCACTGGCGGCGATTTCCGCAAGACGTTCGGGATCGAGGCGGGTCCGTGGGCGGCTCTCAAACACCTGAAGACCGCGAAGGTCAGGCAGGTCGATGTCGGCCGCGTCTCCTGCCTGAGCACCGATGGTCTGCCGGTTACGCGCTATTTCATCAACGTCGCGTCTTTCGGATTGTCCGGCGTAATCGTGGATTCGGTGAACCGCGCCCGTTTCGCCAAGCTGTTCGGCGGTTCGTTCGCCTTTGCTTTCCACAGCGCCATGGCGATGCTGCGTTATCGCGACCAGAAGGTGCGCCTGCGCATCGACGGCGAATATGACGAGATCGACAGCATCTCGACCGTCGCCGTCGCCAACGCGCAATTCTTCGGCGGCGGCATGAAGGTCGCGCCCCACGCCATCCCGCATGACGGCGAATTCGACGTGGTCGTGATCGGCGGAGCGCCGAAGCTGCAGGCGATCAAGGATTTGCAACTGATCTATACCGGCGAGCACCTCAAAAATCCCGCCGTGCGCGTGGTGCGCGGAAGCAAAGTCGTGGCCGCGCCCGTTGCCGAAACGCATGGCCAACCCGTATTGATCGAAACCGACGGCGAGAACGCGGGCAAGCTGCCCGCGACTTTTGAAATTCTTCCCGCCGCCCTCAATTTGAGATGCTGAAAGATTAGAACATGGATCGCAGGAAAATCCGCTGGAACGGCTGGGGCTGGAACGAGGCCCGTGACGAGCTTTCGGGCCGCGCCGAACTCTGGACGTGGCTCGCCCGCGAACTCGGCATGCCGACCCTGCTCGCCACGCCTGCACGCGAACTGAAAGACATCGCGCTTCCAAAATCGCGTTTGCGCGACGAGGAACGCACGGCGTTCATCAACATGCTGGGCGCCGAACAGGTGCGCAGCGACGATTACGAGCGCGCCTTCCATGCCCTCGGCCGTTCCTATCACGACATTCTGCGGATGCGTGCGGGCGACCTCAGCACCGCACCCGATCTCGTTCTTTATGCATGCAACCAGGCCGATGTGCTGGCAGTGCTCGCCTATGCCTCGGAACGCGGCATCGCCGTCGTGCCGTTCGGCGGCGGCACTAGCGTCGTCGGCGGCGTGACGGCTGGCCACGGCAATTTCGGCGCGGTGGTGACGCTCGACATCTCCAAGATGGACCGCGTGCTGGACGTCGACCGCGTCTCGATGACGGCCGAAATTGAAGCGGGCATCTACGGCCCCGCGCTGGAGAAGGCGTTGCAGGCGCAAGGCCTGACGCTCGGCCACTATCCGCAATCCTTCGAATTCTCGACGCTCGGCGGCTGGATCGCCCACGCGGGGGCGGGCCAGCAATCCAATCGCTACGGCCGTTCGTCCGACTGGATCGTTTCCGCCACGCTCGCCACGCCGCGCGGCGTTCTCGCGACCGACAACCATCCCGCCTCCGCCGCAGGTCCGCGCCTCAAGGACATGATCCTCGGTTCGGAAGGCGCGTTCGGCGTCATCACGCAAGCGCGCGTGCGCATCCACGAAGCGCCCGCGAAGAAGGTCTATACCGGTTTCCTGTTCAAGGACTTCCAGTCCGGCGCGGAAGCCATCCGCACCGCGGTCCGCGAAGAAGTCCCGTCGGCAATGCTGCGCGTATCGGATGCGGATGAAACGCGCGTCTACCGCACCATGGCCGACATCGGAAAGCCGCACGGCCTGAAAGCCACGCTCACGGAACGCTTCCTCGCCCTGCGCGGCCTGGATGTTGCCCCCGCCGCGCTGATTGCGGGCTTCGAAGGCGACGCGGCCGAAGTCGCCGAAGCCCTGAAACATTTCGACAAGATCGCCAAACGGCTCGGCGCGCTATCCGTGGGGCAAAGCATGGGCAAGCGCTGGTATGAGGGCCGTTTCCACGGTCCCTATATGCGCGACCCGATGATGGATCGCGGCGTCGGCGTGGACACGCTGGAAACGTCAACCTCGTGGTCGAACATCCCCAAGCTGCACCGCGCGGTGACCACGGCGCTGCACACCGCCATAGCCGAAACCGCGCCGCGTCCGGGCGCGCGCGGCATCGTGATGGGTCACATCAGCCATTCCTATCCCGATGGCGCGAGCCTCTATTTCACCTACATCTTCCCGCGCCAACTCGACGGCGAAGTCGCGCAATGGCGCAAGATCAAGAAGGCCGCTTCGGATGCCATCGCCGCCAATGGCGGCACCATCAGCCACCATCATGGCGTGGGCGAGGATCATCTGCCGTGGATCGCACAGGAGAAAGGCGAACTCGGCATCGCCGTATTGCGGGCGATCAAGCACACGCTCGATCCGAAAGGCATCCTCAATCCCGGCAAACTCATCCCGGAGTAGAGATATCTTCCAAAGTCCGCTGCGCCGTTTCCGGCAGAAATAGAATCGCAACCAGCGCAACGGGCAACGCCGCCGTGGTCAGCATAATCGCAGGCCCATGGGCGCCGAACCAATCGTAGAATGTTCCCTCAAGCTGCAACGCCACCGCACCGCCCAGGATCGTGAAAGTGTAACGCAAGGTCGTCGTGGTCGCGCGGTACGCGGTCGGAAATATCTCGGACGGATAGCCCGATGCCAGCGCATCGCTGGAAAGAAACCCGAACAGCGCCACCACCCACAGCACGGGCAATGCCCATCCATCGATGCCGCTATAGAACAGCGCAAACCCGCCGCCCCCGATCAGGGTCGTTATGAACAGCGTCCGCTTGCGGCCCAACCGGTCGGACACGCGCCCCGCTGCGATATTCCCGATCACCGAAAGAACACCACCCGCGACGAACAGCAACGAAACCTGTCCGGGCGTGTAGTGGTGCGTGGTTTGGAGAAATTTGGACAGCAACACCGAAGACGGTCCCATGGTGAACCCGAAAGCCGTCACGAAAACCAGCATCGCCGCCAACCGTCCCGGATAATCGCGGATCAATCCTCTTATCATGCGGAAAAACATGACCACGCGCGATTCCAATACGTCCATGGTCTCGCGGTGGATTTCGAAGCGGCGCGTCTCGGGCAGGTAGCGCCGGTAATACGCAAGGATTAGAAGCCCGCCGCTGCCGATGACATAAAGCGAGCGCCAGCCATAAGGCAGGATGTTCACTGCCGCGAACAGCAGCGCAGCCAATCCGGCCCCAGTCGCATTCAACGCGCCCAGCGTTCCCGTCGACCATCCTCGCACACGTGCGTCGATCTCCTCGGCTACGACGACGAAACACAGCATTTCCTCGCTGTACCCGAACACCCGCGCCAAGATCTGTGCGGCAACGAGTTGTTGGTAGTCTTGCGCAAATGCCGTGGCAAGAGTCATGATGGCTTCGCCAAACACGGTAACCAGCAGCAATCGCCTGCGCCCCACAATGTCCGCTAGCGGCGCCACGAACAGGGCCGCCAGCGCCGCCAGCCGGAAATAGCTGATGGTCACGCCGGCCATGTTTTCCGGGATATGCAGTTCGCGCTGAATCTGCGGCAGCGCCATCCCGAACACGTTGAGATCATAGCCGCTGAACACCAGCGTCATACCCACCAGCAGGAACACCATTTCCTGCCGTCGCGGCACGGCGTGAGGCGGACGCGCGCCAGGCGGCAGCCACAGGAAGCGGGCAGGGCGATCTTCGTTGGCGATCATGCGGGGGGAAGTACTCTCAGCCGGTCCAGCGCGCCCTGCAGGATATAGGCTGCCGCCATCTTGTCTACGACACGCGCGCGTTTGGCGCGCGACGAATCCGCTTCGAGCAACGTGCGCGTGACGGCAGCGGTCGAAAGCCGCTCGTCCTGCAACACGATGGCAACATCGGATTTGGACACGAAGTTTCGCGCAAAGGCACGCGCCGATTGCGCCGAAGGCCCGTCGCTTCCATCCATGTTGAGCGGCAACCCGATGACCAGCGCCCCGATATTGTGTTCGGCAATCAGCGACAGAATTTTCGCGGCATCGTTCGAAAACTTTCCGCGCGGCAATGTTTCCATCGGCGTCGCGATGGTCGCCATCGTATCGGAGAGCGCAAGCCCGATGGTCTTCTCGCCCAGATCCAGTCCCAGAAGGCGCTGGCCGGGGGAGAGTTTTTGTTTGAGATCGGAAAGTGTGACGACGCTCATACTTGATACTTACCTCCCCCTCGCGGGGAGGTCGACATCGCGGAACGCGATGGCGGGTGGGGGCATGCAACGAATTCGGTGTGTGAAGGTGGATTTCTCGCCTGAAGCGCGGGACTGTTCTTCTGCACCGTCTTCGTTGCGCGTCCCCCCGCCCGTCGCTGCGCGTCGACCGCCCAGCGAGGGGGGCGGTAAGTCATTTGCGATAACGTATCGAACTCACCGCTGTCCAATCTCAACGCGATTGCCCGCGGGATCGCGGATGAAGAAACGCGACAACCCTTCCGCCACGCTTTCCTCCTCAATCGCGATCCCTTGCGCGACAATCGCCGCCCTTGCGCGCGCCAGGTCAGGCACCAGGAAACAGACATGCCGTTTGCTGCGGGGCGAGCCTTCCGGGTCCACGCCCACATGCATCTGCAGATTCGGCAGCTGGAACCACGCCCCGCCCCGGGCGCGCAATTCTTCCGGCTTGGGGATTTCCGGCAGACCCAGGACCTCCCGATAGAAGGAGAGGCATTCGGCCTCCAGCGCCTTGGGCACCGCGATCTGGACGTGATCTATGGCCGAAATTCCCAGCGTCATGGGCGCATATCTAATGGGCATTCGGCTCGCTTGCCAGCCCGGCCCCCGATTGCTAGCTAGCAGCCCGATCCCTAGCACAGAGAAGTGCCCCCATGTCCGTGGACAAGGACACAGTCCGCCGTATTGCCCGGCTCGCCCGGCTCGCGCTCGAAGAGGAGCGCGTAGAGCCGATGGTCAACGAATTGAACGGCATTTTCGCCTGGGTCGAACAATTGGGCGAAGTCGATGTCGAAGGCGTCGAACCGATGACGAGCGTCGTCGCCCAAACGCTGAAGATGCGCGAAGACAAGGTGACCGCCGGCGGCGATGCCGCCGCCATCATCGCGAACGCGCCGGTGAGCGAAGACAATTTCTTTGTCGTGCCGAAGGTGGTGGAATGAGCCTGCCCGCAACACCGACCGATTTCACCTTGGCCGACGCGCGCCATGCCGTCGCCACGAAAAAGATTTCGTCCAAGGAATTGACGGCGGCCTTCGTGAAAGCCGTCGAAGGCGCGCGCACGCTGAATGCGTTCGTCACCGAAACGCCCGACCGCGCGATGGAAATGGCCAACGCCTCCGACGCGCGTATCGCCAAAGGCGAAGCGCGCCCGCTCGAAGGCCTGCCGCTCGCCATCAAGGATCTCTTCTGCACCAAAGGCGTGAGGACGACCGCGGGCAGCCGCATCCTCTCCACTTTCGTGCCGCCCTATGAATCCACGGTCACCCAGAATTTGTGGAACGCGGGCGCCGTGATGCTCGGCAAGACGAACATGGACGAGTTCGCCATGGGCTCGTCGAACGAGACGAGCTACTTCAAGCCCGTGGTCAATCCATGGCGGGCGAAGAGTTCGAACCAGAGCCTCGTGCCCGGCGGATCGTCGGGCGGTTCGGCCACGGCTGTGTCCGGCAATCTGTGCCTCGCCGCGACCGGCACCGATACCGGCGGCTCTATCCGCCAGCCCGCCGCTGTCACCGGCACGGTCGGCCTCAAGCCGACTTATGGCCGCTGCTCGCGCTGGGGCATTGTGGCGTTCGCCTCGTCGCTCGATCAGGCGGGCCCGATGACACGCACCGTGCGCGATGCCGCGATCCTGCTGCGCCACATGGCAAGCGTCGATCCCAACGATTCCACCAGCGTCGATGCGCCCGTACCGGATTACGAAGCCACGCTCGAAGGCGGTGTGAAGGGCCTGCGCGTCGGCATCCCGAAGGAATACCGCCTCGATGGCGCGCCTCCCGAAATCGACGCGCTCTGGGTCAAGGGTGCCGAGTGGCTGAAGGCGCAAGGTGCCGAGATCGTCGAGGTCTCGCTGCCCCACACCAAATACGCGCTGCCCGCTTATTATATTGTGGCCCCTGCCGAAGCCTCCTCGAACCTTGCGCGCTATGATGGCGTCCGCTTCGGCCACCGTGCGGAAGGCGTGCGCGACATCACCGAGCTTTATGAGAAGAGCAGGGCCGAAGGTTTCGGCGCGGAAGTCCGCCGCCGCATCCTGATCGGCACTTATGTTCTCTCGGCGGGTTACTACGACGCTTATTACGCCCGCGCCCAGAAGCTGCGCACCTTGATCGCGCGCGATTTCACACAAGCCTTCGAGAAATGCGACGTGCTGCTGACGCCGGCCACGCCCGGTCCGGCGTTCGCGCTCGGCGCGAAGAACAACGATCCCCTGTCGATGTACCTCAACGACGTGTTCACGGTGACGGTGAACCTCGCGGGCCTTCCCGGCCTCGCGGTTCCAGCAGGATTGACGGCGGATGGATTGCCGCTCGGCCTCCAGGTCATCGGAAAAGCCTTTGACGAGGCGACAGTGTTGCGCGCAGGCCGCTCCATTGAAACGGCCGCAGCCTTTGGCGCGAAACCTTCCAAGTGGTGGCCAGCATGAACCGCGTTCTCGCCAAGACCGACAGCCCGTATCACGACAGCATCGGCTTCTCGCGCGCGGTGCGCACAGGCCGGGCCATCGCCGTCAGCGGCACCGCGCCTATCAACAAGGACGGCTCGCTCGCGCCGGATGTAGGAGGGCAGGTGCGCCGGGTGTTCGAGATCATCGGCGAGGCGCTGGAGAAAGTGGGTGCCCGGCTCGATCACGTCACCCGCACGCGCGTGATGATGAAAGACGTCTCGCGCTGGGAAGAGGCCGCGAAAGTCCACGGCGAATTTTTCGGCAAGATCCAGCCCGCCACGACTTTCGTGGAGGTTTCCCGCTTCATCGACCCGAATTGGCTGGTTGAAATCGAAGCCGATGCCTACATCCATGACGGAGGCGAAGATGGCCGCGTCTAAATATATCGAGGGCACCACCGGCCCTTGGGAAATCGTGATCGGCATGGAAGTCCATGCCCAGGTGCTCTCGGATTCCAAGCTGTTTTCCGGCGCTTCGACGGCCTTCGGCGCCGAACCCAATTCGCAGGTGTCGTTTGTCGATGCCGGCATGCCCGGCATGTTGCCCGTCATCAACCGCAAATGCGTGGAGCAGGCGGTCCGCACCGGTCTCGGCCTGAAAGCGAAGATCAATCTCGCCTCGGTGTTCGACCGGAAGAACTATTTCTATCCCGATCTGCCGAGCGGCTATCAGATCTCGCAATATAAGAACCCGATCGTCGGAGAAGGCGAAGTCACGCTCGATCTCGCGGGCGGCGAATCCATCAAGGTCGGTATCGAACGTCTCCATCTGGAACAGGATGCGGGCAAGAGCCTGCACGACCAGTCCGCCGATCATTCCTTCGTCGATCTCAATCGTGCCGGTGTGGCCTTGATGGAGATTGTGACCAAGCCCGACATGCGCTCGTCGGAAGAAGCCGCGGCGTTCCTCAAGAAGCTGCGCGCCATCGTCCGCTATCTCGGTACCTGCGACGGCAACATGGACGAAGGCTCCATGCGTGCCGACGTGAACGTCTCGGTGCGCAAGCCCGGCGGCCCGCTCGGCACCCGTTGCGAGATCAAGAACGTGAACTCGATGCGCTTCATCGCGCAGGCGGTGGAATATGAAGCGCGCCGCCAGGTCGACATCATCGAAACCGGCGGCACGATCAAACAGGAAACGCGCCTGTTCGACAGCCGTCAGGGCGAGACGCGCTCGATGCGGTCGAAGGAAGAAGCTCATGATTACAGGTACTTCCCCGATCCCGATCTGCTGCCGCTGACATTCGATCAGGCATGGGTCGATGAAATTGCGGCGTCGCTACCGGAACTCCCCGACGACAAGAAGGCGCGTTTCATGTCCGCCTTCGGTCTTTCGCTCTACGATGCGGGCGTGATCGTCGCCGAGCGCGAGCTTGCCGATTATTTCGAGGCGCTGGCGAACGGTGTCGATGCCAAGGCGGCGGCGAATTGGCTGAACAACGAAATCCTCGGACGCCTGAACAAGGATGGACGCTCGATCACCGATTGTCCGGTGTCCGCATCCGCTAACAACGCGATATTAAAGATGATTTCCGATGGAACGATCTCGGGAAAGATCGCGAAGGATGTCCTCGACATCGTGTGGAGCGAGGGCGGCAATCCCGTTCATGTCGTCGAGACGCGCGGATTGAAACAGGTCACCGACACATCCGCGATCGAGAAAGCGGTCGACGATGTGATCGCTCAGAACCCCGACAAGGTCGCCGAGGTGAAAGCGAAACCGAAACTTGCCGGATGGTTCACCGGTCAGGTGATGAAAGCGACCGGCGGAAAGGCGAACCCGCAAGCGGTGAATGCCGTCTTGAAAGCGCGACTCGGATTGCCCGACGAGGGGTGATTCGTACAGTTTGCAAGTTGTTGACAGCCGGGGGGCTGTTTTTGCAGCAAAATTGTCCGTGAGCGGACGAACGTAAGAAACACCGATAAAATAAGGGTTTTATGACACTCATGACTCCGGCGTCCGAAGCGGCCTTACCCCACGTATTGCAATTCCCCCCGCAACTTCCTCATATTGTTGGCGTTTTGGGGGGCGCGAGTCGCGACACCCGGACAACCAAAGGAGTCGTTTCACATGCCAATGACTGGAAAGAGGAAGAAGCGCACGGTCCGCAAAGCAGCGGCCAAGGGCGCAGCGCGCAAGACCAAGAAGCGCAAGGCAGCCAAGAAGAAGGGCGGCCGGAAGAAAGCCAAGAAGTAAAGCTGCTCGGCGGGCGAAGGCCGCAGCCGCGCCCGCCAATCAGCCACTTTATGGCAAAGGCAAACGCCGCGGTGAGTCCGTTAAATCGGGCAGCCGCGGCCAAGCCGTCCAAGCCAGCCTCAAAATCCAAGAACAAAAAAGAAAAAGCTCCCGCCAAGTCTCCTGCGAAGCCAGCAGCCAAAGCCGCCGCAAAGACCAAGGCCCCCACGAAGGCAAAGCCTTCGATTTCCCCCAAAATTCCCGCTCAGCAGCGAATGATCGAACTTTACTACTGGCCGACGCCGAACGGCTGGAAGGTCTCGATCATGCTGGAAGAATGCGGGCTTCCCTACGAGATCAAGCCCGTCAACATCGGGCGGGGCGACCAGTTCGATCCGGTCTTTCTCGCCATCGCGCCCAACAACCGCATGCCCGCCATTGTCGATCCAGACGGTCCGGGCGGTACTCCGATCTCGGTCTTCGAGTCGGGCGCGATCCTGCAATATCTCGGCCGCAAGACCGGCAAGTTCTATCCCGCCGACGAACGCAAACGCGTGAAGGTCGACGAATGGCTGTTCTGGCAGATGGCGGGCCTCGGCCCGATGACCGGACAGGCCGGCCATTTCCGCCACTACCAGCCTGCAAACGCCTACGGCGTGAAGCGCTACACCGATGAAGTTCATCGCCTCCTCGGCGTGATGAACAGGCGCCTGGCGAACCAAAGTTACCTCGCCGACGACTATTCCATCGCCGACATGGCCTGCATCGGCTGGGCGATTGCCGCCACGCGCATCGACGGCATGATCGCGGATTTCCCCAACGTGAAAGCCTGGATCGAACGCCTCCGCGCCCGGCCCGCTATCGCTAAGGGATTGGAGATCGGCAAGGAATTGCGCGAGGCCCAGGCCAACGATCCCAGGGCGCAGGAACTGGCGCGGAAGATCCTGTTCGGGCAGCGCGGGAGATAACCTCTGGTGCGTCCCATTCCCTAACAACTCGTAAATTAGCTCGATGTTTGCGTTAACTCGGCTTTAGCTTCTCCAGCCCCAGCATTGTGCCTGCACGGGACAGTCGTGCATACGCAATGTTCGAAGGGGAAGTCGCGATGGCGTGTATCGATGTCGATTCGCTGACGCAGTACGAAGTCGAAGCCAAATGCGGTCAGGCGATCGCGCTCTACAATCTGGGGCTGGCGTATTCGACGGGGCAGGGTGTGGGCGTGGATTACGTTGCCGCCCACAAATGGTTCAATCTCGCAGCGATGCGCGGCGTCGACGAAGCCAGGAGATGGCGCGCCACCATGGCCAGCGAGATGAGCACCTCCCAGATCGCCGAGGCGCAGCGTCAGGCGCGCGAGTGGCTGGCTAGAGCCTGAGCCGGCGCCGGTCGAACAAGCATCATCGGGGATGATGTTTTTTCTTCTTGTGCGTTTTTTTGATTTTCTTTTTCTTCGGCTCGGGCGGCAATGCCTTGACCGGCGGCGGCACGTACTTCAGCACCGACGCCTGTGGCGGATTTGGCCTGTAGAGATCGGCCAGGATTCGCGAGGGCTGATCGCTGCCCGCAAGCCGATTGCGATAGACCTGCATGTTCTCGATCACGCGCTGCACATAGTTGCGTGTCTCGCCGAAGGGGATGGATTCGATCCAATCCACCGGATCGATGCCCGCCGTGCGCGGGTCGCCGAATTGCGCGATCCACCGTTTCACATTGCTCGGCCCCGCATTGTAGGCCGCAATCGCCAGAATGTAGGAGCCGCCCCAATTGTCGAGCTGGTGCTGCAACTCGCCCATGCCTAGTTGCATGTTGTATTCGGTGTCGTAGAGCAGGCTGTGCTGGTCGTAAGCCACGCCAGCGATCCGCGCCATCTTCCTGCCCGTGTCAGGCATCACCTGCATGATGCCCAGCGCGCCCGCGCCGCTTACCGCGTTGGGATCGAATTCGGTCTCCTGACGGATCAGTGCCAGCACCAGCGGCGTCTCTGGCGCAGCACCTTCGCCCTTGTAAGCGGGCACGTTGGCCACCGGGAACGAATAGTTGAGCAACAGCACACCGCCATAGCCCGCCTGCTTGGCCGCGCGTACCGCCACTTCGGGATAGCCGAGATCCACCATCAACTGTGCGAGCCTGCAGGCGCTCTTGGCGTCCGGCTCAGGCCCCACATAGGCATTGGCGAACAGCCGCAGCAGGTGCTCCTCGCCCAAATCCGCCAGCACGCGGATTGCCCGCGTCGTCTCTGTGTCCTCGATCTGCGCGCGTGCGATGGCGGGCGGCACGGAAGCGTCTGGCAGATGCAGCACAGGCGTCTGGCTGATGTGGCTGAGCGCAAGCTGGCCGTAATAGGTATCCGAATAGGCCGCGCCCTTCTGGTAGTAGAGCGCTGCCATCGCATTGTCGCCGCTGGCTTCCGCTGCGCGTCCCTCCCAGAAATAGGCGCGCGACTTGCTGATGGGCCGCGAGACGCCCGTCTCCAGCTTCTGGAAATGCGCCAGAGCCGATTTCGGATCGTTGAGGAAGTGCAGCGCGATCCAACCCGCGAAGAATTCCGCGTCCGCGAACGCCGCTCCATCCGTAAGCCCCGTATCGGACACAAGCCGGTAGGCGGTGCGATATTTCCCTTCGCCAACTGCCTGCCGCGCAGTGACGTTCAGCTCGCCCCACATCTTGCCGGGCCATTTCTTGTTTTCCTGTGCCGCGGCGCGGAGCAGGATGTTCGCCGCCTTCTCGGTTTCGTCGCGGTCGCGATAGGCTTTCGCAAGATCGAACAACAGGCCGGGGTGAGATGAAAGCCGCGCCGGCAGCTCCGCCGCCAGCCGGATACCGACCTTCGGATTGTGGCGCAGCGCCAGGCGTACTTTTGCGACCCTCTTTGCATCTTCGGGTGCGCGCGGCAGTTCGCGTTTGGCGCCGCCCTCGTCCTCGTGCCAGAGAAGGCTGTTCAGGCGCTCTGCCTCCAGATCGGGCGTCAGCAGGTCGCCATGGTTGCGGATGACAAAGGCCTCCTGATCGCTCTGCAGGCTGTTCTCGCTCCACGCGTTGCGGATCAATGCCGAACCTGCCGAAACCTGGCCGGTCGCGATCATCGCGTGACCGAGGCGGATCTTCCCGATGCCGGTGTTCGGTGTACGACCGCCGAACCACTGGACGACCGCCTGCGGAGCCATGTCGTCGGTGATCGCCTGTTCCGCGCGCGACTGGAGCACGCCCTGAAGCGGCCAGTTGGGATTGTTCTTGATGAAACCGCTGATCTCGGCGAAGCCCGCGCCGCTGTCCGGGTCGAGCAGATAGCGCCACTGGATGATCCGCCGCGCCGTGGGATCGTGCCCCTGGATCGCCAGCGCCTGCGCGTTCGCCCAATCCTTGCGTCCCGCAGCCTCGAAGGCGCGTTTGTAGAGTGCCCGGTCGTCGTCGCTCAGATAATGGATGTTGCTGGTGCGGTCCGGAGCGACGTCGGCCAGTGCCGAAACCCCGAGCACGCAAAGGGCGATGCCCGCGAAAGCGGATTTAACGAAACGCATGGATACGAACAAATCGAATCAACCTGTGGGGGAACGCGACCGACGATAACGGCCACAACCTCACGATGCCACCCGAAGACGGCGAAATTTGGCCTACGATTTCTTCCGCCGGGGTCGTGTGAGCAGTTCCCCGCCGCAATTCGGGCAACGGCCCTGCATGGCAGAACTGCAATCCGCGCAGAACGTGCATTCGTAGGAACAGATACGGGCGGCGTCGCTGTCGGCAGGAAGGGCTGCGGCACAACGCTCGCATTGCGGTCTCATCTCGAGGGCCATTGGGATCGCTCCTTTCTTTTGCCCGGATCGGGCACTATGACGGGCGCTTCCGAAAACCGGGACAACCCGGTATCTAGAGCGTTTTCCGCCGAAGTGGCTACCGGTTCGGCGTAAGAAAGAGCGACCATTCAAGACTCTAGAGCGCGGTTCGACGCGCTCTAGGGAGAAACAAAGGCGCAAGTCATGGCTGATATTCGCGAACGCATTCGGGGCTCGATGCCCGCCCTCATCACGCCGATGAAGAACGGCGCGGTGGACGAGGCTGCGTTTCGAAAGTTCGTCTCCTGGCAGATCGCGCAAGGCAGCCACGGCCTGGTGCCGATGGGTACCACCGGCGAATCCGCGACCCTGACCCACGACGAACATATGCGCGTGGTCGAACTCTGCGTGCAGGAAGCGGCGGGCCGCGTGCCGGTGATCGCGGGCGCGGGTTCCAATTCCACGGCGGAGGCGATCTCGCTCACGCGCCGCGCCAAGGACGTGGGTTCGGACGCCGTGCTGTCCGTCGCGCCCTACTACAACAAGCCGACACAGGAAGGCCTCTACCGCCATTTCGCGGCGATTGCCGAGGCGGTCGACATCCCGATCCTCCTCTACAACATCCCCGGCCGCAGCGTGGTCGAGATTTCGGTCGAGACGATGGGACGGCTTTCGAAGATCGCCAACATCGTCGGCGTGAAGGATGCGACCAACAACCTCGCGCGTCCGTCGCGCGAACGTTTGGCCTGCGGCAAGAACTGGCGTCCGGTCTCGGGCGAGGACATCACCGCGCTCGGTTTCATGGCGCATGGCGGTTACGGCTGCATCTCGGTGACGGCCAACGTCGCGCCGAAACTTTGCGCGGACTTCCAGAATGCGTGTCTCGCGGGCGATTTCGCCAAGGCGCGCGAGATTCAGGATCGCCTGACGCCGCTCCACGACGCGATGTTCTGCGAGTCCAGTCCCGCGCCGGCCAAATATGCGGCCTCGGTTCTTGGCCATTGCACCGACGAAGTGCGTCTTCCCATTGTTGCCGCGAGCGAACAGGCTCGCGTGCGCATCCGCGAGGCGATGGCGCACGCCGGTATCGCCTGATGGCGAAAAAAGCCGATCCGGAAAAGAAGGTCGTCGCCGACAACCGCAAGGCGCGCTTCTCCTATGCCATCGACGGCACCATCGAAGCCGGCATCATGCTGATGGGCTCCGAGGTGAAAGCGTTGCGCACGGGCAAGGCGACGATCGCGGAGTCCTATGCGCAGGCGAAGGACGGCGAGATCTGGCTCGTCAACGCCTACATCCCCGAATACACGATGGCCAACCGCTTCAATCACGAACCCAAGCGGATGCGCAAGCTGCTGGTGCGCAAGACCGAAGCGCGCAGGCTTTCCGCCGCCGTCCAGCGCGAGGGCATGACGCTGGTGCCGCTCAGGGTCTATTTCAACCCGAAAGGCATCGCGAAGATCGAACTCGGCATCGCCAAAGGCAAGAAATTGCACGACAAGCGCGAGACCGAAAAGAAGCGCGACTGGGCACGCGACAAGGCGCGGCTGATGCGGGCGAAGGGCTAGAGAGGAATCGAAAAGCTCGAAAATATTTCGAGAGCAATCTGCGCCGGCTTGCCGTCGATGCCAATGTTTCCGGTCATTCCGGCACTCTTGAAACGCGGCGTTGGATATTGGCCGACGCTGATCGGCGGCTGTGCTCTTACGATTGTTCTTTACCCGAGCATGGCCTGGATAGACCCAAGGGGCAGAATAGGCCTCTGGCGATGGGTGAGCTTTCTTTGCGTGCGGGTGAACGGTGCGTGATTATGAAAAAGGGCCCCGGCTGGGTACCAGGGCCCTTCTCATCAAGTCACGGAATCGGAGCGACCTGTGACCAGTCTTTGGAACGACCTAAATCAACTGTTGCATCAAGGGGTCGTTCCCAGTGTCGGATCCGCACCGGTGATGCCGAGCGTGCCATCGATTTTTGTGACAGCGTCGACAGTCAACTGCTTGTTACTGGCAGAAGCGAGTTGCTCGCGTGCGGCGGTGATATCCGTGGCTTGCTGGGTCGTATCGGTTTCGGCCAGGGCCGTTTCCATCGCGCTCTTGTAAGCGGCGATTTCACCCACAACCGAGTGGGACGATGCATGCGCCAGCGCCGTTGGTGAAGCGTGCATCGCATTCAGTTTCCCAAGCTCGCTTGCAACATTGGCTTCCTGTGTATCGCTGACATCCGATGTAGTTGAGCCGTCCGTTGTGACCGAGCTGTCCGTCGTGCCGGTCGAAGCGTGCGCATTAGCTCTGGCCGAAGCGCTGACCGTACTACCGATCGTATCGCCCACGGATGCAGCAGCACCTTGCGGAATTGTTGCTGGCTGACCCATTGGAACGCCATCGGGAATATGCGCCATGGCCGCGGCCGGTGGTCCCATGGTTACGCTGGCTGGCGGGCCCATGGTGACACTTGCAGGAGGCCCCATAGTCACGAATGCCGGCGGGCCGGCCGGGACGCCAGCGGGTGGACCACCCGCAAGAGCCGACGGTGCATAGGCTGCCAGAGCAACAGCCGCCGTAGCCGATAGAAGCAGATGAATTTTCATGACTCACCTCCTGACCAACTGCCGGTCTTGGTGCCGGCGACCTTTGATGCAGCCTATTCGAAATAAATGAGGCGGAACCCGCCTCCGATGCGAGGGCTTGCTGATGTGAAGCCTACGATTCCGTAACCGCTAACGCGCCAGTTTTTCGAAAAGTTCCAAAGCGCGTAGGGGGACAGACTGAGTTGCTCGCCCAGTCCCGCAAAATATTCCTGCCGGTAGGCACCGCTCAATCCGATGCTGGTGTCGGAACTCGGCTTGAAGTTCAGGCCCACCGAAGCGGTAACTCCATCTTTTAGATTGTAGGTGCGGAAGTCGCTCAGCCACTGGTAACCGATGGTTCCGAACAGCATGATCTGCGGTGTGAACGAGTGATAGGTGTTTACGACAGCGGTATAATCGAACTTCCCGGTTCCCAGATTTGTTGACGCCGTGGGTGTTTTGACGATGCCGGAAAGTTCGATCGCCGGGAACTCCTTATCATCTTGGTGTAGCAGCCATGCCGCCCCAAGATTGATATCGCCCAAGCCGGATCGTGTGGTAACGCCACCACTTCCACCAATCACAGGGCCGCCCACAAAGACGCCCGGTCCCGTCACATGAAGGTATGGAATCGTGATTTCCAGAAGCAATTTGTCCAGCTGAACTCTTGCATTGAGGGGTACGCTCAGAACATCCGTATCAGACGATCCGCCGTACTTGCCGACAGAGTAGTCCAGACCGATAGCGGCATCCCAATGTGCATTGTCGTCGGCCAAGGCCTGACCGATGGAGAAAGCGCTGACGAGTGCAGCCGTCGCGACGAGTCTTTTCATGGACATCCCCCCAAACGCTTGAACAATGGCGCAGTATCCTTGGAACGATCCCGCGAATAAAGGTCTCAAATTCTTAACAAAAGATTTTTCAGGGGTTGGTATTACGCGGGGGTTATCCGTTCGACAGAATCGCTTGCATGCCAGTCCCTTCAGTCTGCAATAGCGGTTCGTACAGGGGTCATTGAGTTGCATTCCGTGAGCGAGAGTGCCGACGGGTTGTGTGACATGCCTAGTTAGACATGGCGGGCAGCGCAACCGGTTAACGGCTCTTCAATTGCAGCGCTGCTAAGCAACTTCGATTTTCTGGGTGATGCAATGGTCGAACGCGTGCACTTGGTCGGGGATTCCGCCCGTCCCACGCGAGTGGTCGAAGATCCGCACGAGATCGACAACCCCATTCTTGAGTTCTTTGTTTCCTATTGGGCTCGCAAGCGCGAGACCAATGGCCTCCCACGTTACGCAAGCTTCGTCCCGAAAGAGGTCAAACAGCATCTGCCATGGGTCGTGGTCTCGGACGCCTTGCCTGACTATGAGGACTTTCGCTATCGCGTTGTGGGCAGTCGCGTCGCCCAATATTTTCTAGGTGACGGCACAGGAAAGACAATTCGCGAAGCGTTTGAGGGTCTCGATGCGCAATTCGTCGAAGGCGTGTTGTGGCTAAACCGGCAAACTTGCGTTGAACGGGTTCCGATTCGCCTGACCGCGCACGCTACTGTGCAAAATGAAATTTACTTTCCAGCCTGCGACACGATCTATCTGCCTTACTCTACCGACGGGATTGTTGCCGACAAGGTCGTGAACGTCTTCACCTTTAGCCTTCAATCGATGGTCAAACGGATCGGCGCAAATCTGTCATGAGCCCTAATCAATCGAAATGCCGATTTGCGCTTCGCCATCTCGGATAAACCTGCGTCGGGGTTCCAATACTTCAATCCGCAATCGCTATCGAACACCTGCAAAACGGCCTTATATTCGTGGCCGAGACAACAGCGCAGGAGCAGAGATACCCACCCACGCCCCGTATTCAAAAATGTGAAAACAAATAGGAGTAGGGCCGGACAGGCAGCCCACAAGCTGTGGCGCTCAAATCTGCGGCATCGCCGCGATCTTGGCCTGTTTGATCACGTTGTCGAACATCTCTTCGGTCAAGACGCCGGTGTTCGTGTTGTAGCGCGAGCAATGATAGCTCGCGATCAGCGCGAGTTTGTCCGTGTGGTGACGCGACCCATGTCCGAATTTGTAGACGCTTTTCTTCACGCTCAACGCCGAACACACACTGTTGTGCGCGATCTGCCCCAACGAAAGGACCGCGCGCAGATGCGGCATCGCCGCGATGGTCGCCGAAAGGAACTGGCGGCAGGTGTTGATCTCCGATGGCACCGGCTTGTTCTCCGGCGGCACGCAGCGCACCGCATTGGTGATCGCACAATCCACCAATGTCAGCCCGTCATCGGCGCGCTCGCCATAGGTGCCTTTCGCGAGCCCGTGCTTGAGAAGTGTGTTGTAGAGCAGCACACCGGCATAATCGCCCGTGAACGGACGCCCCGTCTTGTTCGCCCCGTGCAGCCCCGGCGCGAGCCCCACGATCAGCAGCCGCGCATCATGCGCGCCGAAGGTGGGCACCGGATCGTTGAAATAGGCGGGAAACTTCTCGCGATTGGCCGCGCGAAAATCCGCCAGCCTGGGGCAGAGCGGGCAATTGCGCGGAGGTTCGGTTGCTTTCGTCACGTCCCGGTGTCTACGACAGGACCGGGCTGTGGCGCAAAGGGCCTAGCCGTTCACCGTCGCCGTCTCGAACAGTTTTTCCACCGGCGCGGCCATATGGCCGAAATAGTATTCTTCGGGCGCATAGAACAGCATGAGGTCGAGCTTGCCGTTGGGTTGGGCAAAGGTGGCCATGGCTTTCATCTTGAGGCCGCTTTCGGTGACGTAGGTGGCGTCGAAACGAAAGCCCTGCTGTGCGCCGAGATGCACAGGCTGCAAAGCCCCCAGCTTCAGTTCGCGAGAGCCCGTATGCGTAAGATAGTAACCCACGAACTCCGCCACCTCGTCGGGCAACATCGTGCTGCTATAGGTGCGAGTCCCGTCCTTGCTGGCGTTCGGCAAATCCATCAGCGGCTCGCCATTGCCGATGCCGCTGAAGAATACGAGCGAATTGAGCGCCAGCCCGTCCACCGTCCACATGTCGATGTGGCTTTGGTTCGTGCGGCCGCTGCTCCAGGCCATCTGCGGCTGCACGGTGAATGCGCCGACCGTCACGGGTTTATCTTCAACGAGCGTGAAGGGCGCGCAACTGGCCAAGGCGAGGCCGGCCAGGAGCATCGAAAGACGTAAGACGGATTTCATCGTGGTCCCCTAAAGACGTGAGCAGTAATATTCGATCATCGCGCGGTCGTTCGCTTGAGGCGACAGCGCAAGGTACTGGTCGAAAGCGGAACGCGCCGCGGTCTTGTCGCCCGCTTTCATGGCGACGATACCGAGGCCCTTGTAAGCGGCGACCGGTCCGTTGCCGTCGTCGATGGCGGTCTGGTAGGCCTGACGCGATTTCTCGATGTCGCCGCCTTCGTTGCGGCGGCGATAGGCTTCGGCCAGGAAATATTGCAGCTCGCCCGAGTGCGGGGCTCTCGCGATCTTGCGGTTGAGAACAGTGAGCAGCGCGTTCGAGTTCTCGAACTCCATGACCTCGGCGTACCATTGCGCGCGATAAGGTTCGGTTGCGTGGTTCAGGTCGTCCGGGTCCGTCTTCCAATCCTTGGCTGTGCTTGCCAGCACGTCCGCCTTCGCCAGCATGGTTTGCATGCGTTCTTTGGATTGCGGATGCGACGACAGGAACGTGCTGCGATTGCGCACCGCCGGGTCTGCGGCGTCTTCGGCGGAGAGGTCCGTCCAGAGCGCCGCCGCTTCATGAGGATCGTAGTCTTGCGCCGTCGCGATATCGAAGCCCACGGCGTCCGCCTCGCGCTCCTGATCGCGGGAGTAGGAGACGAAGCCGGCCGCAGCCCCCAATTCGGCCATCAGGCCGATCAGGCCGAATACGCCCGCGCCCGCCGACACCACGGCAAGCACCGCGATCGCTCCGCTGGTATTGATCGCGTTGCGCCACTGATCCAGCGCGTGCCGTTTCTTGAAGTGGGCGATCTCATGCGCCAGCACGAAAGCCAGTTGAGCCTCGTTGTCGCAGCGCAGCAACGTGCCGGTATAAAGGATCAACATCCCGTTGGGCGCCATGCTCGCATTGAACATGGGCACGTCCAGGATATAGACGCGGATATCCCGGCAATAGTCGCCGGCAAGCTTGCAGACCAAGCCCTTCACGTAAGCATTGAGCGCTTCGTCGCGCACCAGTTGCGGCAGGGTTTGTATCCGCCGCTCGGCTTCATCGCTCTGCATCCACAAACCCGCCTCGTCGGAATCGGCGGGAGGCCTGTAGCCGGGAGGAACGGGTGGCTGGTCCGCAAAGGCGGGCCCCACCGTGGTGAAGACCAGCACCGCGGACACCGCAAGCGCCAGCGTTCGTCTGCTCACAAGGGTATGCCTTCAAGCAGATTGTTGACGACGTCTCTGGCAGGCGCATCGGTCCGCAGGTCGCCATTCGTGCTGCCAAGCCGGTTGAACCAGACGATATTGCCGGTGCGCAGATCGACCAATGAAATGAACGCCGCCTGCGAGCCGCCCTGTATCCCGATGCCGAGCATCGCAGCCCCGATCATCATCGCGGCGCGGCCGGCAGTGGTATAGCTGTCGCGAACGTAGATGAAGACGGCATAGTCCGCGCCATATTGATCGCGAAGTTCGTTCGTGCCCGGCCCCAGCGTCCAATCGAATGCGTCACCCTTGTTGGGCAAACGAATGAGGGTGTGCAGGCTCGCTTCCTGGCCCACCACGTCGTGCAGTTTGATGATCTGGTTTTCGTGGTCGCTGGAAGGCTTATCGGCCTTCACCACGTCAATGTTCTTCGCGGCAAGTATGGTTGCCACGTCGGCGACGATGAAACCTTTCGCTGCGGCCGTCCAATCGGCACGGGCTTCGACCAATCCGCCTGCCGTCAGTTCGCCCAGCGATACGTCGGGATCGACGACGATCACGCGCTTGACCTTCGCGGTGAAGTCGAAAGACGCGTTTACAGCTTTTTCCTCATGCGTGAACGTGCAGCCGCTCAACGCAACGGACAGGCAAATGCCCGCCAGCCTTGCAATTTTCACGAGAATTACCCCCAACCCTTAGGTTGAGGGTAAGGGAACTTTTTGCGGTCTTCAAGGTTGTACCCCCCGGTCCAACGCGACCTTTACGCGCTCTGGGCGTACTGTGGTTGCCCTTGGACGGCACGCGGCCCACCCTCGCGCGCGATGGCGGGTTTCAGCTCCTCCAATTCGATGAAATTGTCGGCCTGGCGGCGCAGATCGTCCGATACCATGGGCGGCTGGGTGCGGATGGTGGAGACCACGCTTACGCGGCGGCCTTTGCGTTGTGCGGCTTCCACCAGACGCCGGAAATCCCCGTCGCCGGAGAAGATCACGATGTGGTCCACCTGATCGGCCATTTCCATCACGTCGATGGCGAGTTCGATGTCCATGTTGCCCTTCACGCGGCGGCGGCCCTGCGTGTCGGTGAATTCCTTGAGCGGCTTGGTGACGACCGAGAACCCATTGTAGTCGAGCCAGTCTACCAGCGGACGGAGAGGGGAGAATTCCTGATCCTCGGCGACGGCGGTGTAGTAGAACGCGCGCACCAGGATGCCCTTGCGGGCAAAAAGTTCCAGCAGGCGTTTATAGTCTATATCGAACTGAAGACCCTTCGCGGCCCCATACAAATTCGCGCCATCGATGAAGAGCGCCAGCTTTTCTTGCGGATAGAACAACATCAAAAACCTCCACGCATATGAACCGTTTACGACAAATCCCCTCTAACAATCGCTTCTTTTATGCCATCCTTTCCGTTCCAAACAACCGCCGTCCAATTACGGCTTCGTGATATCGAAACGCAATTTATGATCTTGATCGCGCTCGGCGCAAATCTTCCTTTCCGAGGCTCGTTTCCTGCGGAAACCTTGCGCGCCGCGCTTGCAACTTTAAGTGAGAACGGGGTGAAGCCGGTGAAAGTTTCCAGCTTCTTCGAAACACCCGCCTGGCCGGACCCGTCCGAGCCCGCTTTTATGAATGCAGTCACGGCGGTCGAAACGTCTCTGAATCCGGCGACACTGATGCACACGCTGCATGAAATAGAATCCATGTTCGGCCGCGTGCGCGGGAAGGCAAACGCGCCGCGCACGCTCGATCTCGATGTTCTCGATTACGATGGGCGCGTCCAGAGCGGGCCGCCGCAACTTCCGCATCCGCGAATGGTCGGCCGCTCTTTCGTATTATTGCCGTTGCAGGAGGTCGCGCCGGGCTGGCGTCACCCGGTTTCGGGCCTATCGGTCGAGCAACTCGTGGCTGCGCTCGAACCTGTCGGCGATCCTTTACATCGTACGGAAAAGTTTTGATTTGACAGGAAGTTAGGCAAGAGTTTCCATTGGTAACTGAAGGGGTGACGCCAGAGGAGATACTCCGATGCGCTCGTCACGACTTCGCGTATTCCCCAACACACAATCCGATACCTACCGCACGCCACGACTTCGTGGCTTGAGTGCGATGTTTGTATTCGTCGCCGCATCTGCGGCTGCAATCGCGCCTGCCTATGCGGCGCCGATCCAGGTCATCAATCTCGTCACGGACGATCAGTTGGCGAATTCCGCTCAAACGACTGATCCCGATCTCGTCAACGCGTGGGGAGTTTCCTACTTGCCGACCGGACCGTTCTGGGTTTCGGACAATGGAACAGGAGTCACGACGCTCTACAAGGTCGATCCGTCAACGAACGCGACAACCAAACTCGGACTCACTGTAACGATTCCGGGGGACGGCAGCATCACGGGGCAAACGGCAAATCCGGATTTTGCCAGCGGTTCTTTTGGAGGAAACCTTTTCGTGTTCGTAAGCGAAGACGGAACGATTTCCGGGTGGCGCAATTCGCTCGGCACGACAGCCGAAGTTCTACAGGTCGGTTCCGATGCCAATATCTATAAGGGCACGACGTTCGCGAGCGTCGGCGGACACAGTTATGTGTATTCGGCCAACTTCCGCGCAGGAACAATCGACATTCTGAAGGGTGATGGTGCTGCGCCCGATCTCTCAGGCAACTTCACCGACCCAACCCTTCCGGCGGATTATGCGCCGTTCAATGTCCAGAACATCGGCGGCACGATTTATGTGACTTATGCCCAGCAAAATGCGGACAAGGATGAGGAAGTCGAAGGTGCGGGCCTCGGTATTGTCGACGCTTTCGATGCCAACGGCAATTTCATCGCGCGCATTGGCAGCGGAGGGACGCTGAACGCACCGTGGGGTCTGGCATTGGCACCCGCGAGTTTCGGCGCCATTGCGGGCGATCTCCTGGTGGGGAATTTCGGTGACGGTTCGATCAACATCTTCGATCTGTCCACTGACACGTTCATCGGTTTGCTGACGGACGGGAACGGCAATCCCATCGTGATTGATGGCCTATGGGCGTTGATGGCAGGCAACGGCACGCTCGCGGGCAACTCTAATTCAATTTATTTCTCGGCGGGACCGAATGATGAGGGCCACGGTCTGTTCGGGGTGCTGGCTCCGGCGCCCGAGCCCTGGACGATGCCGCTTTTGCTAGCGGGCTTTTGCATGATCCTCTTCATGCAACGCCGCAGAGTGATGGCGTAAAATTTTTTTCATGGACGGCTGCGCCTTCGTGGCGCCGCCGTCTCTTTTGTCGTTGATGACCCCGCCGCAAACTTTCATATGATACTCCTCATTCCGCCCGAGCGGGCGAGGGGAGAGTAAATGGCGGCGTCAATAGACTGGAGACATGCAAGTTCCTTCGTCGTCCCTGTGCTGGTTTTCCTGCTCATCCTCCGCCGCTCCTTGCGTGAGCGGAAGGTGCGTAACACGCGCATGTGGCTCTACCCGGTTATTCTGGGAGCGGCTGCGCTCTACACGATGGCGCACGAACCTTTACCGGGCCCGGCGGCGATCGCGAGCTTCATTGGCGCGGCGATAGCAGGTGCGGGCCTCGGTTATCTGCGGGCGCGCCACCAGCAATTCACGCTCGATCCGGCGACCGGCGAGATTTCTTCCAAGGCGACCCCTCTCGGCACGATCCTGATCGGCGCATTCTTCGTTGTGCGTTTCGGTCTCGAATTCTTCGCCCATGCGCGCGATGTTCCCCACGCTTTGGGTCTGCAGCGGGCCACCGACGCGGGCTTGATCTTCTCTTTTGCCCTCTTGGTGGCGCAGCGCTGGGAAATCCTGCGGCGGGCAAAGGCGCTTCGGGCGGCGGAACTGCCTGCCAATACAGGCCCCTGATCCTGACGGGCGGCTTGCTGTTCCGGGCGCGTTTGTATAGCTTCCGCCGCCTCCCCCGAAGCTGCGCCGTAAGAGTCTGCGCTAAGCCTTTGGGATATAAGGGAAAAGGATTTCCGAATGGCCCGCGTTACGGTTGAAGATTGCGTCGACAAGGTCCCAAACCGGTTCGATCTGGTACTGCTGGCCGGTTATCGCGCCCGCGCGCTGTCGGGCGGGGCGGAAACGCTGGTGGACCGCGACCGCGACAAGAACCCGGTCGTCGCCCTGCGCGAGATCGCAGCCAAAGAACTGAAGCCGGAAGACATCAAGGAGGACTACATCAAGTCTCTCCAGAAGCACGCCGAGGTCGACGAGCCCGAAGCCGCTCCCGCCGAGATCGAGGACGAGCGCGAGAACCCCGCGTTCCGTCAGGTCACGGAAGAAGAGTTGTTGCGCGCTCTCACGTCGGAAGCCCAGCGCCGCGCCGAACCGCAGCCGGAGCCGGAAGGCGATTACGAGGAATAGAAATCCTCGAAAGGTTTGGGAAAAGGGCGGCCGCAAGCCGCCCTTTTTCGCTTTCGGCCCGCGCGCTTTAGACCTTTGCGCCCGAGCCGATTCACGGCATAAACTGACGATAATGTCAGAAAGAACCGGGGAGACCAGGCGAGATGCGTAAACTGCTTGTTTCGGTGATGTTCGTGCTGTTCGTGGCGCCCTTTGCGGGCTCCGCCGCCAACGCCCAGATCTTCACGCCCGAATATCACAAGCGCGACGCCGGTTACCTCGTCATCTCCATGTCCGGCGGCAAGAGCATGAAATTCAAGCCGATCGTGATGTTCTACCAGTCGCTCGACGGCAGTGAGCATGGCTCCGTCCGCTACGACAAACCCGACCTCCTGAACCCGCTTTCCCGTCGCCCCGACTTCCGCGAATCCGATGAGATGGGCGTGGTCATCGTCCGCGCGTTGAAGCCGGGCCGTTATGTGTTCGACAGCTTCTTGACTCACTGGACCAACAAAAGCTTCGACGCGCATTTCAAGATGCCGTTCGAAATCCGCCCCGGCGAGACGACCTATGTCGGCAATTTCCGCTTCGTCGAGAAGCCGACCGCCGGCTTCACCGGCTTCGCCCAGGCGCGCGATGTCTATTTCGTGGTGCGCGATAAAGCCCGCCGCGACATGGCCATCGCCATCCGCAAGAAGGACGGCCCGCGCGGCCCGGTGACTAACATGGTTCCCGATGTGGCCCTGCTGAACCACCCGCTGTTCAGGGGGCCGGACGCGCCGATTCTCAATCAGTAAGGGAAGTCAGCGTTTTTCCGCCAAAAGCCGGGATTTCTTCTTATATAGTGGGCTGAGCCATGACCGCGCCCACGCCTCAGCCCACCGAAACGGTGGTCTCCGAAACGCCCGTGCCGGGCCATATCCCCGGCACGCCCAAGGCGCTTGTCCCGGTCGAACCGCCCAAGGCCAAGCGCAAGCTGATGCGCCAGACCGAACTGATCGAGCGCGTGCAGGCCTACGATACGGAGGCCGATGAGGCCCTGCTGAACAAGGCCTACGTCTATGCCATGAAGGCGCATGGCAAGCAGTTCCGCGCCTCCGGCGACCCCTACTTCGCTCACCCGCTGGAAGTGGCGGCGATCCTCACCGACCTGAAACTCGATCCCGCCACCATCGTCACCGCGCTGCTGCACGACACGGTGGAAGATACCTATGTCACCATCGACGACGTGAAGGAGAATTTCGGACAGGAGATCGCCGATCTCGTCGACGGCGTGACCAAGCTGTCCCAACTCGAACTCTTCAGCGAGCGCACCAAGCAGGCCGAGAATTTCCGCAAGCTGATGCTCGCGATGTCGAACGACATCCGCGTGCTGCTGGTGAAGCTTGCCGACCGCCTGCACAACATGCGCACGCTGAATTTCATTTCCAAGCCCGACAAGCGCCGCCGCATCGCGCAAGAGACCGTCGACATCTATGCCCCGCTCGCCGGCCGCATCGGCATGCAGTCGATGCGCGAAGAGCTGGAAGATCTCGCTTTCGCCGAACTGAATCCCGACGCGCGAAATTCCATCGTCACCCGCCTCGAACGGCTGGGCGACAAGAGCGGCCAGCGTATCGACCGCATCGCCGACCAGATCAAGCGCAAGCTTTCCGAGAACGGCATCGAAGCCTGGGTCTATGGCCGCGCCAAGCGGCCTTATTCCATCTGGCGCAAGCTGAAGGACAAGCAGCTCAACTTCGAGCAGCTGTCCGACATCTTCGGCTTTCGCATCATCGTGAAGGACGTGGCCGATTGCTATCGCGCACTCGGCATTCTGCACACCGAATGGCGCATGGTGCCTGAACGGTTCAAGGATTTCATCTCCAACCCGAAGATGAACGGTTACCGCTCCATACACACCACGGTCATCGGCCCGGAGCAGCAGCGCGTCGAAGTGCAGATCCGCACGCAGGAAATGCACGACATCGCCGAACGCGGCGTCGCCGCCCATTGGCGTTATCGCGAGAAACTCAGCCAGCGCGAATTCGGCGCGGAAGGCGCCTATCAATGGCTGCGCGAAATGGTGGAGTTGCTTGAGCGCGGGGACAGCGTCGAGGAATTTCTCGAAAATTCCCGCCTCAACATGTATCAGGATCAGGTCTTCTGTTTCACGCCGAAGGGCGACCTGATCTCCCTGCCGCGCGGCGCCACCCCTATCGACTTCGCCTACATGGTTCATACCGATCTCGGCAACACCACCGTCGGCGCAAAAGTGAACGGCGTGCACGTTCCGCTGCACACGCCGCTCAAGAATGGCGATCAGGTCGACATCATCCGCACCAAGGAACAGACGCCGTCCCCGCTCTGGGAACAGTTCGTCGTCACCGGCCGGGCCCGCTCCGAAATCCGCCGCTATCTGCGCCACGCCCAGCGCGACGAACATGTCGCCTTCGGCAAGAAGGTGCTCGAAAAAGTGTTCGGCGACGAAGGCCAGGAACTCACCGAGAAGGCCATTGAGGAAGTGGCCAAGAAATTGCGCCTTCCCAAAGCCGAAGACGTCTATGCCGAAGTCGGGCGTGGCGTGTTGCGCGGCCACGAAGTTCTCGATGCCGTCTTTCCTGAAATGAAACGCGAACCGAACCGCAAGAAAGCGGCAAAAGCCAAAGCCATTTCCATCAAGGGCCTCACCGAAGGCATTTCCTATCGCCTCGGCCAATGCTGCCATCCGCTGCCCGGCGACCGCATCGTTGGCCTGATGGAACCGGGGCATGGCGTCGTCATCCACACCATCGACTGCGCCGAACTCGAAAAAGCCCAATCGAGCATGGATGAATGGCTCGACGTGATGTGGGATGCGCACGCCGCCGAAAGCGGCTTGTCCATCGCGCGAGTGCTCGTCCGCGTGAAGAATTCGCCCGGCGCGCTCGGTGCGGTGATGACTGTGATCGGCAAGAACGGCGGCAACATCTTCAACATGAAGGTGACCAACCGCAATCCGCTGTTCTTCGAATTCACCGTCGACATCGAAGTGCGCGACGTGGCGCATCTGCAAAACATCCTCGGCGCGTTGCGCGTGAACACGGTGGTCGAATCCGTCGATCGCGTGCGCGGCGAAGATGAAACGGAAAACGAACAGGTAAACACGGATTTGAAATGAACACCGAACAGGTTTTGAACGAGTTCAAGAAGGCCGGCGCTCTCCTCAACGGCCATTTCATTCTCTCCAGCGGCAAACATTCCGATGTCTTCCTGCAGAAGGCACTGGTGTTCCAGGACGCCAAACGCACCGCCAAACTTTGCAAGGCGCTCGCGGAGAAAATCCGCGCCGAGGTGAAGCAGAAATTCACCGCAATCGTTTCGCCCGCCGTCGGCGGCATCGTGCCGGGCTATGAAATGGGCCGTCAGCTTGGCTTGCCCGCAATGTATGTCGAACGCCAGGACGGCACGTTCCAGCTTCGCCGCGGCTTCCTACTCGAAAAAGGCCAGCCGGTGCTGATGGTCGAAGACATCGTGACCACGGGCCTGTCGTCGCGCGAATGCCTCGATGCCATCCGTGCCATCGGCGCCAAACCCGTCGCCGCCGCCTGCCTGATCGACCGTTCGGGCGGCAAGGCGAAGGTTGGCGTCAAACTCGTTTCGCTCGCCAAGGTCAGCTTTCCTGCCTGGGACGCCGACAAACTCCCGCCACACCTGCGCGATACGCCGGGTGTGAAACCGGGAAGCCGTGGATTGGCGTAGCACTTGCGTTTATATTCGTTCAGCTTGTTTGCCGTATTGGCATTCGCGACATTCGCGAACGCCGATTGCCTTCGCTACGAACCGGCCAGCGTCACGCTGACGGGCGCGGTCACCGTCAAACCGTTCCCTGGCGACAGTCACGAGCCCATCCTGAAACTCGCAGAACCGGTATGCGTGGACGGAACGCCCAAAGCGTCTTACGATTCAAAAAGCGAAAGGAACGTCACGGAACTGCAAATGGTGTTCGCGAGCTATCCCTTCGGTGCCCAATGGCACAACAAGCGCGTGACTGTGACCGGCAAACTGTTTCACGCCTTCACGCAGTCCCATCGCACCAAAGTCCTCATCATGGTCAAGACTGCGCGCGAGGCCGGCTCATGAAACTTCGTCTCGGCGTCAACATCGATCACGTCGCTACGATCCGCAACGCCCGCGGCGGCGCACATCCCGATCCCGTCCGCGCGGCCACGCTCGCCGCGCATGCTGGCGCAGATGGCATCACCGCGCATCTGCGCGAAGACCGCCGTCACATCTCCGATGAAGACATCGACCGTCTCGCGCGCGAAATCGAATTGCCGCTCAACCTCGAGATGGCCGCGACCGGCGAGATGCTCTCAATAGCGCTGCGCCATCTGCCGCACGCCGCCTGCATCGTTCCCGAAAAGCGCGAGGAGCGCACGACCGAAGGCGGCATCGATGCGGCAGGCCAGCACAACCGTCTGTCGCCTTTCGTGCGCCAGTTGGGCGAAGCGCGCATCCGCGTGTCGCTGTTCGTTGAGCCGGACACGACGCAACTCGACGCCGCCAAATCGCTCGGCGCGCCCGTGGTCGAACTTCACACTGGCGCTTATTGCGAAGCTGCCGCACATGGCGACGGAAAAGCGCGCGACCGGCTTTTGGAAAAGTTGCGCGAAGCTGCCGCTTATGGTGCCAAGCTCGGCCTCGAAGTTCATGCGGGGCATGGCCTCGGTTACGACACGGTGAAACCCGTTGCCGCTATCCCCGAAATCCGCGAACTCAACATCGGCCACTTCCTGATCGGCGAGGCGATCTTCATCGGCCTCGAAGCCTCCATCCGCCGCATGCGCGCGCTGATGGACGAGGCCCGCAAATGATCATCGGCCTCGGTTCCGATCTCATCGACATCCGCCGCATCGAGAAAACGCTGGAGCGTCACGGCGAGCGCTTCATCGGCCGTCTCTACACCGAGGTCGAGCGCAAGAAATCCGAAGCCCGCGCCCAGCGCGCCGCCAGCTACGCCAAACGATTCGCCGCCAAGGAAGCCTGCGCCAAGGCGCTGGGAACCGGCCTGCGCAAAGGCGTCTTCTGGCGCGACATGGGCGTGGTGAACCTTCCGGGCGGCAAGCCAAGCCTCAAACTCACAGGCGGTGCATTAAAACGGCTACAGGAAATCACGCCGCCGGGCCACGAAGCCCAGATCGACCTGTCGATCACCGACGACTTCCCGCTCGCCCAGGCCATCGTGATTATTTCGGCCGTTCCCTCGCAAAAGCCTCAGCCGTAACCAGATATAGGGGACCCGCTGTTAAGGCTGATGGGGTGAATGGCCGCGCGCGGCTTGATTTTCCGCCTCCCGTCCGCTCTTTTCGGCCCCCATGGCAGATGAGCCCAAGATGACCGACACCACGACCCCCAATGCCGCCGCCGCGGAGAAGCCCAAGCCGCAAGGCGAATCGTGGGTCGAAACGGTGAAGACGGTCGTTTACGCGCTGCTCATCGCCGCCGCGATCCGCACCTTCCTTTTCCAGCCCTTCAACATCCCGTCGGGTTCGATGGAGAACACGCTGCTGGTCGGCGACTATCTCTTCGTCGAGAAATACGCTTACGGCTTCAGCCGTTATTCCTTCCCGTTCGGTTTGGGCCCGATCCCGGAAGGTCGCATCTTTGGAAGCGAGCCACATCGCGGCGACGTTATCGTGTTCAAGATGCCGAACCAGAATTCGCCCGACTACATGAAGGATTTCATCAAGCGCGTGATCGGATTGCCGGGCGACCGCATCCAGATGATCGCGGGCCAGATCTATCTCAACGGCAAGCCGGTGCCGAAGGTGCGTGCCGAGGACTACATCGAGGGCAGCGACTCCTACACGCAGATGCACGTTCCTCGTTTCAAGGAAACGCTGCCGGGCGGCAAAAGCTATTATGTGCTGGATCGCAATCCCGACGGCGATCTCGACAACACGCAGGTATTCGTCGTTCCGCCCGGTCATTATTTCATGATGGGCGACAACCGGGACAATTCCGATGACAGCCGCCGCGACGTCGGTTTCGTCCCTGCGCAAGACCTCGTCGGCAAAGCCCGTATCATCTTCTTCTCGACCGATGGCAGCGCGCATTTCTGGGAATTCTGGAAATGGCCGTCGGCAATCCGCTATGGCCGCATCTTCACCCCGATCCGCTGATCTGGAGGCCCGGCTGGGCCACCATTTCGCGGACCCCGAATTGCTGACGCGCGCGCTTACCCATGCGAGCCGCAGTACGCAGTCCAACGAGCGCCTGGAATTCCTGGGTGATCGCGTTCTGGGTCTTGTCGTTTCGGAAAAGCTCTACGCCCTTTATCCGACCGAACCCGAAGGCGTTCTCGCGCTGAAACTCAACGCACTGGTGCGCGGCGAAGCCTGCGCGAAAGCCGCACAGGAAGCAGGCCTTGCCGATCATCTGATCCTTGCATCGGCGGAAGCAGGCAGCGGCGGCCGAAAGAAAACTGCCATCCTCGCCGGCGCCATCGAAGCGGTGATCGCCGCACTCTATCTCGACGGCGGCTACGAAGCCGCGCGCCGGTTCATCGAACGTTATTGGACGAACCTGTTCGAAACGCTCGGCGCCGAATTGCGCGATCCCAAAACGGCGCTGCAGGAATGGGCCCAAGGCCCCGGCGCGCAGGGCTTGCCCGTCTACAGACAAACCGGCCGCGAAGGCCCCGATCACGCGCCACGTTTCGCCGTGGAAGTCAGCGTGAAAGGCCACGACCCCGAAATCGGCATCGGCGGTTCCAAACGCGAAGCCGAACAGGATGCAGCCCGCCGCATGCTCGCCAGATTGGGACTCACATGACTCATTGCGGTTTCGCGGCGATTATCGGCGCGCCGAACGCGGGCAAGTCCACGCTCGTCAACGCGCTCGTCGGATCGAAAGTCTCCATCGTCACGCCGAAGGTGCAGACCACCCGCATGGCCGTGCGCGGCGTTGCGATCCGCGGCGAAACGCAGATCGTGTTCGTCGATACGCCAGGCATCTTCAAACCCCGCCGCAAGCTCGACCGCGCCATGGTGAAAGCCGCCTGGAGCGGGGCAGGGGATGCCGATGCGATTTGCCTGATGGTTGATGCGCCCGCGCTCACAAGCGAACCGGAAGGCTTGGCCGCGCGCGATACGCACATGATCATCGAGGGCCTGAAAGCCAACAACCAGAAAGCGGCTTTGGTGCTCAACAAGATCGACGGCATGAAGCGCGAAGTGCTGCTGCCGCTGATGGAGAAGCTGAACTCCGAAGGAGTGTTCGAGGAGGTCTTTCTGATCTCCGCGCTGAAGGGCGACGGCATCGCCGATGTCGGCGCATGGTGCGCCTCGAAAATGCCCGAAGGTCCGTGGCTCTATCCCGAAGACCAGGCCGCCGACATCTCCTCCCGCCTGCTCGCCGCCGAGATCACGCGGGAGAAACTCTACCTGCGCCTGCACGACGAGCTACCCTACGCCACCACGGTCGAAAGCGAAGCGTGGGAAGAACGCAAGGATGGTTCGGTCAAGATCAACCAGGTGATCTACGTCGAACGCGAAAGCCAGAAGGCCATCGTGCTCGGCAAGGGCGGCCAAACGATCAAGAAGATCGGCGAACTCGCGCGCGGTGAGATGGAAGCCCTGTTCGGCCGCCGCGTTCACCTGTTCCTGTTCGTCAAGCTCAAGGAAGGCTGGGCCGAAGATCGCGATATCTACAGCGGCATGGGCCTCGAATATCCCGAAGAGTGATCTCGGGGCGTCAATCCCGCGGCACGAAGTTCACGCTCTGCGGCTTGGGCCAGTTGTTCGCAGCGCTGTCGAACGCCTGAGCAGCGGTGGATGCACCCGCCTTGCCGCAATCGCCCGTCGTCTGCGAAACGACCTTCGGCTTTCCCTTGCCCGTGCTGGTGATTTCCGTCCGGTGCATGCACATGCCGTTCGGCGTCATGGTCGAGACCATTGAATATTCCGTCATGCCGGTGGGCATGTGCCGAAGATCGGCGTTGAACACCTGATCGGCGTTCATCGGCGCCGCCTGGTCGAACAGCCAGTTCATTTCACGGTCCATCCGCGCTTCGATAGCGTCGAGCATGCCGAATGGCGCGACCGGCGCAAAGAAATCCGCAACCATCGGGCCGGAACCGAACGTCACCTTCGGCGCCACGTCGCCGGTATACTGGATTTTGGCCGTTCCGCCGTCCGGAAGCTGGACGGTCATGGTGTGGAAGGCGGGGCCTTTGGCGAATGCCAAACCGCAAGCGCCCACGATTCCAACGACCGCCGTAGCGGCCAGAAGTGTCTTTCCGAAAGTTCGCACGATTGCCTCCATCTGGGGTCACAGTCGGAAATATGGGAAGCAAGGATGAGATCAGCCTGAATCCCGGCTGAAAACTTTGTTAGATTCGGCTCGTGGCTGATATTTATTTGACAGGTTCCACTTCGCTCGCCGTCGCCGTGTGTCTCTGCTTGTCGTAAAGACACAGCCACGATTGCGCAGGGCCCGCGACCGTTCCCTTTATGGTCAGCGCGTAATACCGATCCCCGTTCACGCCGCCGATGCCCAGCACGCGGCCCGTGATTTTGCCGACCTTCGCCTTGCCCGCATGTTTCACGATCTGCGCGGTACAGGCTTTCCTGGCGTCGTTCGCCAGCGCCTTCCAGGAGTCATCGCTGGAGCCGCAAGCCGGCGTCACGGCCAAAATGATGGTTGCGGCGGCAAGCGGGCAATGAAACAAGGAGCGCATGGTTCCTCTCGAAACGCGGGAAACGCCAAAAGTTTCGCATGGAATGGTCTGACGATGCCATTATCCTGTCGGTGCGGCCGCACGGCGAAACCAGCGCCATCGTGGAAGCGCTGACCCATGCCCATGGCCGCCATATGGGATTGGTGCGCGGCGGCGGTTCGCGCCGTTCCAGGCCGACCTTGCAACCCGGAAACAGCGTGCATCTGCTTTGGCGCGCGCGCCTCACCGAACATCTCGGAAACTATTCCATCGAACCCATGCGCACGCGTGCGGGCGAGATGCTCGAAAGCCGCGATCGCCTCCTCGGTCTCAATGCTTTCACGAGCATAGCCAGCGCCGCGCTCCCGGAACGCGAACCGCACGATAACGTTTACGATGCTGCCGAAATCCTTCTCGACGCTATTCTCACGCAAGACTTCACCCATTGGGCGCCGCTGTTCGTGCGCTGGGAAGCGGGCCTTCTGGAAGCACTCGGTTTCGGCCTCGACTTGTCGCAATGCGCGGCCACCGGCTCGCTCGACGATCTCGCCTATGTCTCGCCCAAATCCGGCCGCGCCATCTCGGCAAAGGCGGGGGAGCCCTATCGCGAGCGCATGTTCCGCCTGCCGGGCTTCCTTCTCGGTTCGCAGAACGCCGAACCTTCCACAGCCGACATCGCGGAAGGATTGCGCCTGACTGAGTATTTCCTGTTAGACCGCGTGCTACAGCCGCATGGCCGTGAAGTCCCACCCGCGCGCCTCCGCCTCAATGAGCGCGCGAATCAGATTAAAGAAGCGATATGAGTTCCACAAAAGACGAAATCCGCCCCGAACCGCTGAGCAAGGCGCTATCCGAGCGCTACCTCGCCTATGCGCTGTCCACCATCACGCAACGCGCGCTCCCCGATGCCCGCGACGGCCTCAAGCCGGTGCACCGGCGCATCCTCTACGGGATGCAGCGGCTACGGCTCGATCCCAACTCGGCGTTCAAGAAATCCGCCAAAGTGGTCGGCGATGTGATGGGTTCGTTCCATCCTCACGGCGACCAGGCGATCTACGACGCGCTGGTCCGCCTCGCACAGGATTTTGCGGTCCGTTATCCGCTGGTGGACGGGCAGGGCAATTTCGGCAATGTCGACGGCGATAACGCTGCCGCGATGCGTTACACCGAAAGCCGCCTCACCGCTATCGCGCAACTGCTCCTCGAAGGCCTCGACGAGAACACCGTCGATTTTCGTCCCACCTATGACGGCGCGGAAGAAGAACCCGTCGTCCTTCCCGCGGCGTTTCCCAATCTTCTTGCCAACGGTTCCAACGGCATCGCCGTCGGCATGGCAACTTCAATCCCGCCACACAATCTGGGCGAACTCTGCGCGGCGATCGTTGCGCTGATCGAAAAGCCGGACACCACTGACAAGGCATTGCTGAAATATGTGAAGGGCCCGGATTTCCCAACCGGCGGCATCATGGTCGAAGACCAGGCCACGATCGCCGAAGCCTACAGGACGGGCCGTGGCGGCTTCCGCGTTCGCGCGCGCTGGGAAAAAGAGGATGGCCCCCGCGGCATGTATCAGATCGTGGTCGATCAGATCCCGTATCAGGTACAGAAGTCCAAGCTGATCGAGCGCGTAGCCGAATTGCTGGAGCAAAAGAAACTCCCGCTGCTCGATGACATCCACGACGAATCCGCCGAAGACATCCGAATTATCCTCACGCCCAAAAGCCGCACGGTCGACCCCGCGATGCTGATGGAACAGCTATTCCGTCAGACCGATTTCGAAAGCCGCATTTCGCTGAACATGAACGTGCTCGACGGTGGGCTGGTGCCGCGCGTGATGAGTCTGCGCGAAGTGTTGCAGGCGTTCATCGATCACCGCCGCGTCGTCCTCGAACGCCGTTCCGCCCATCGCCTCGAAAAGATCGCCGCGCGTCTGGAGGTGCTGGAAGGTTATCTCGCCGTCTATCTGAACCTCGACAAGGTCATCAAGATCATCCGCACTGAGGATGAGCCCAAGCCGAAGCTCATAAAAGCGTTCTCGCTCACCGAAAACCAGGCGGAAGCGATCCTCAACATGCGCCTGCGCTCCTTGCGCAAGCTTGAGGAAATGGAAATCCGCCGCGAGCACGACAATCTCTCGAAGGAACAGAAAGACCTCACGAAGCTGTTGGGCTCCGACAAACTCAAATCCCAAAAACTGATCGAGGAAATCCAGGCCATCGACGCGAAGTTCGGCCTCAAGACCGAACTCGGCAAACGCCGCACCGAAATCGCCAAGGCGAAAGAGGTGGAGCAGATCATGGCGGTGGCCGAAGAGGCCGCAGCCATCGAAACGGCCATCGAGAAAGAACCGATCACCGTCGTCTGTTCGCAGAAGGGTTGGCTGCGCGCCTTCAAGGGGCATCAGGAACCCAACGACTCCATCAAATATCGCGAGGGCGACCGCGAGCGTTTCTGGCTGCACGCCGAAACAACCGACAGGCTGATGCTGTTCGCGACCGATGGGCGTTTCTTCACGCTCGATTGCAGCAAACTCCCCAGCGGACGCGGCAACGGCGAAGCCATCCGCACCTTCATCGACCTGCCGCCTGATGCCGATCTCGTGGAGTTGTTCGTGCACAAGGGCGGCCGCAAGATATTGGTTGCCTCCATGACCGGCCACGGCTTCGTCACCAATGAAGACGATGCGGTGGCAGTGAAGCGATCCGGCAAACAGGTGCTCAACGTACAGCCGGGCGTCGAGGCAACCGCGATGGCCTTTGTCGAAGGCGAGCAGGTGGCGGTGACCGGCGAGAACCGCAAGCTCCTCATCTTCCCGCTGGAAGGCGTGCCGGAGATGCCGCGCGGCAAGGGCGTTCTGCTGCAACGCTACAAAGACGGACACCTCGTCGATGTCTGCACCTTCGCCTGGAAGGAAGGCTTCAAGGACCAGAACAACCGCGCCTGGGGCCCATCCGATCTCAAGGACTGGAAAGGCGAACGCGCCCAAGCTGGCCGAATAGTGCCACGCGGGTTCGCGAGCAGCTTGAGGTTTGCGGACTAAAGCTTCGGCATCGCCCGTTTGAGGATCGCTTCGGTATCCATCGTCGTATCGAGCGCGCCATAAGCCATGCCCGGCCGGTCGGCCAGCCGCGTCGCGCAAAACGCATCAGACACCGCGGACGGCGCACTTTTCACCAGCACTGCGCCCTGCAACGCCAGCGCCATGGATTCCACCACGCGCCGCGCCGTCATCTCATTGGCGCGGGCAGGCGTCAGGCGATCCTTCACGTCGTCAATCGCGCGGTCGAGATTGGCGTTTGCGCCGCGCGCGCCTTCCAGTTCGGCCACCAGCGCCATCGCCGATTGTGGCTCGCGTGCCATCGCGCGCAACACATCCAGACAGATCACATTGCCCGAACCTTCCCAGATCGAATTGAGTGGCGATTGCCGGAAGATGCGCGGCATCACGCCTTCCTCGATATAGCCAGCACCACCATGCGCCTCCATCGCCTCATAGACGAAGTTCACCACGCGCTTGTTGAGCCAGTATTTGCCGACCGGCGTGGCGATGCGGGAGAAGAGGGCGGCCTGCTCGTTCTTCGGGCTTTCGTCGAAGCTGCGCGCAATGCGGAACGTCAATGCCGTGGCCGCTTCAGATTCGATCGCCATGTCCGCCAGCACCTGCCGCATCAGCGGCTGGTCGATCAGCCGTTTCTGGAACGCCGAGCGATGCGCCGCATGCCACATCGCATTCGCCAGCGCCTGGCGCATGTAAGCCGCGGGGGCGAGAATGCAGTCCAGCCGCGTGTGATGCACCATCTCGATGATGGTCCGCACCCCGCGCCCTTCCTCGCCGATCAACACAGCATAAGCGCCGTGATATTCGATTTCCGACGAAGCATTCGCACGATCGCCCAGCTTGTCCTTCAACCGCATGAGATACATCGGATTGCGTTCGCCATCCGGCTTCCAGCGCGGCACGAGGAAACAGCTCATCCCGCCGGGCGCGTAAGCCAGTGTCAGGAATGCATCGGACATCGGCGCGGAGCAGAACCATTTGTGTCCTTCCAGCCGGTACGCCTCACCCGGTCCGCCCTTGCCGAGCGGCGTCGCTTTGGTCGTGTTGGCGCGCACGTCGGAGCCGCCCTGTTTCTCCGTCATCGCCATGCCCAGCGTGACGCCTTGTTTGTTCTTCGCGGGCTGTGACGAGGGATCGTATTTCGACGCCACAATGCGCGGCTTCCATTCCGCCGCGATTTCGGGCTGGTGCGAAAGCGCGGGCAACACCGCATAGGTCATCGTCATCGGGCAGCAGACACTGGATTCGCCCTGCGTCATCAGGAATTCGAGCGCGGTGTGCAGAACGTGTCCTGCTTCAACGCCCGTCCAAGCCGCGGACGACACACCGCCCTCGATGCCGAACTGCATCAGCTTGTGGTAGGCCGGATGGAATTCCACCTCGTCGATGCGTTGCCCGTAACGGTCGAACGTCTTCAACTGCGGTGGATTGCGGTTGGCCTGTTGCGCCCAATCCAGAATCTCTGCCGAACCGCAGCGCGCGCCGAACTTTGAAAGCCGGTCCATGTGAGCGGCCGCACCTTCTCGCGCCACGGCCTCGCTCAGCGCCAAATCGGACGTGAAGATGTTCACATCCTCGAATGGCGGCGGTTGGTTCACGACTTCGTGCGTTTCGAGTTGCGTTTCCGGCTTGAGATAGATCATGTCTTTCCTCCGCTGCACCGCACTATAGTCCATTTCGGGCTAGGCGGGACGCGACGTTCTGCTACGCTTGCCTCAGAGGAAATGCCCAAGAGGCCTTAGATGCCGAACGCAGCGCCCACCGCCTCCTCAGAGGCGGTGACGCCCGGATACCGGACCTATGTGCTCGTCATCCTGACGCTGGTCTATGTGGTCAATTACCTGGACCGGCAGATTCTCGGAATCCTGTTGCCGCAGATTCAGAAGGAATTCACCCTCACCGACGCCGATCTCGGCCTTCTCGGCGGCACGGCGTTTGCCGTGCTCTACGCCACGCTCGGCGTACCGCTCGCGATTATCGCCGACCGCGTGAACCGCCGGAACGTCGTCGCGGCGTCTCTCGCCGTTTTCAGCTTCATGACGTTCATCTCGGGCTATGCGATGAGCTTCGTGCATTTGCTGCTCGCCCGCTTCGGCACCGGCATCGGCGAGGCTGGCACCGGTCCTTCCATCAATTCCATGATCTCCGATCTCTATCCGCCGGAGAAACGCGCCTCCGCGCTGTCATTCTATTCTGCCGGATTGAACATCGGCTTGTTCGTGGGCTTCTTCGGCGGCGGCTGGATTGCTCAGCACTATGGCTGGCGCAATGCTCTTATCGCCGCCGGCATTCCGGGTCTCATTTTGGCGATCGTCTTGATGACGACAGTCGCCGAACCGAAACGCGGCCTCGCCGACAAGATGGTGGACGATCAGGCGACGCCGGGCGTGTGGGCGGTCGCGAGTTATCTGTGGAAGCTGAAATCCATTCGCTGGCTTGCCATCGGCACGTCGCTCAGTTCGTTCGGCGGTTATGCGGGAATATTTCTGATTCCCAAATTCCTGATCGTTTCTCATCACATGACGCTGGTGCAGGTGAGCGTTGCGCTTGCGCTTCTCACTGGCATCCCCGGCGCCATCGGCACCTATCTCGCAGGCGTGTTCGCGGATCGCTACGGCAAAGCGGACATACGCTGGTATCTTTACATCCCGATCATCGCGACGTTTCTTTCAATCTCCTTCGCGCCGATTTTCTACCTTTCGGAATCGACACCCATCACGCTCGCCGCCGCCATCGTTCCCGTCATGATGGGGGCGACCTATGTCGGTCCGGCTTTCGCGATGACGCAAGGGCTGGTCCCCTTGAGGATGCGCGCCCAATCGGTCGCCATATTGCTCTTTGTACTGAATATAATCGGCCTGGGTCTCGGCCCGCTGACCATCGGGTACATCAGCGATCTCCTGAAACCGGCCTATGGCGATGATTCTCTGCGCTATGCCCTGATGTTCAGCATCGTCACGGGCTTGATGGGCGCCTTCTGCTACTGGCGCAGTTCGGGCTGGCTGCCCGCGGAATGGAAGCGCGTCCACGGCTGACGGCTTGCGGGAACCGTCGAGTCTGTCCAAGCTTCATGCCATGAGATGGCTGGGGGTAGCGGCAGGCACATTCGCGCTTTCGCTGGTGGGGCAGGCCAGTGCAATGCCCCCCGCTGAAACCGTCTCGCTCACGCTGCCGCCGGACGCTTTCAAGCTTTCCCATTCCGTGCGCATGCAAGCCGCCGGCCTTTCCACCACCGCGCGCGAAGTCTCGCTCGAACTCGATTTGAGACGCCTGCCGCAAAACCCACCGCCGGAAGATTTCGGCGTGAAACGGTTGCGGGAAACTCTCGCGCCCGAACTCGCCCAGAACTTCGACCTGTTCCTCTATGTCAGCAAAGCCGCGCACGGACCGCACGCACAACACATGTATGTGCTGCGCAAACGGTCGAATGGTTTTGAACTGCTGCACGACTGGCCAGTATCGACGGGCCGCGAACGTGTGGAGCGCAACGCGCGCGGTGTAATCCGTTTCACGTCCACTCTGCCCGGCTACTACGAACTCGATCCCGAGCGCATCTTCACCGACTATCGTTCTGCCACCTGGGGTGAAGCGATGCCGCACGCGATGTTCTTCGATGCCTGGTACAAGGGCGCGCGCGTCGGCCTCGCCATTCACGCCACGGACGAAAGCGACCGCCTCGGCTCGCGAGCAAGTGCAGGATGCGTGCGCCTTTCGCCGTCAAATGCGCGAGAACTGTTTCAGCTCGTCAATGAAGATTATCGCGGGCGAGTGCCCCGCATGGCTTTTGACAGCCGCACGCAAAGCACGCGCCGCGACGGCACGCTGATGCGCAGTGCCGATGGAAAACTGAAATTCCGCGAAGGCTATCGCGTGCTCGTGATCGTCGAGGATTTCGGCGGAACGCAAGTCGCCACGCAATGATCGGTGCGGCACCCGCCTCCCATTGCGAGGGGGGAAAGCGAGAGGCGGGGCCGCGAACCGTCACATATGGCCGGTGACCAGCCACAAGATCAGGATGATCGGAAGCAAATCCCGATCAGCCACAGAAGACATGAGCGCGCGGTTTCCTGCTCGTCATGTTTCGCCGGGGAGATAACTAGGCTGGAGGGTTAATGGTTCCCGTCAGCGGCGCAGTTCGTAAAGCGCGACCGCCGCCGCATTGGAGACGTTCAGACTCTCCGTCGCCGAATCGATGGGGATGAACGCACTCGTATCGCAACGCTCGCGCACGAGCCTGCGTACGCCCGATCCTTCCGAACCGAGAACCAACGCCACATCTCCGGTCGTCACGGATTCGCGCAACGATTGATCGCCGTCGCCCGCCAGCGCCACGCGCCAGAAATCCCGTTCGCCGAGTTGTTCCAGCGTGCGTGCGATGTTCACCACGGTTGCGATCGGCACCGCATCGAGCGCGCCCGAAGCCGCCTTCGCCAGCACACCGGATTCCGGCGGCGCGTGGCGGTCCTGCACGACCACCGCGTCCACGCCGAACGCCGCCGCCGACCGAAGAATGGCGCCCGCATTGTGCGGGTCGGTGATCTGGTCGAGCACCAGCACCACCCGCCGTTTGCCGGAGGAGGCGGCCAGCACTTCGTCCAGATCCTGCCCCGGAAGCTTGTCGCAGTTGAGCGCCACCCCCTGGTGCACCGCCCCCGGCGGCAGCATCCGCCCGATGGCATCCGCCGAGGCCACTTCATGGCGGACCCGGCCGAGCGTCTTTTTGCCAAGTTCCTCGGCTGCCCGCTCGGTCACCACCAACCGGTGGAGTTTCCGGCGGGGGTTCTCCAAGGCTGCCCGGACGGCATGGATTCCATAGAGCCAAAGACCGGGCGCCGGTTGGTTTGGGCGCTGGTTCCATTGGGGCTTCGGCTTGCGTTTTTCGGGGGCCAAGGGGTAGCCTTTTCGGGTTGGCGGGTGCGGGCGATTTAAGACATTGGCCGCGCTTAGTCTTCTATTGACACTTTCTTCCTTTTGGCAGATACCCCGCCGTTCCGCAGCCACCCTCCGGAGGCATTTTCTGCGTCTTTTTCGCTTGGGAAAGGCGAGCTTTTGCACCGAATGGCGTGTGGGTAGGTAACTTGTTGAAAAGGTTGTGTGAATCCGGAGGGGGAATGTCCCGAGCGGCAAAGGGGGCGGACTGTAAATCCGCTGGCTACGCCTTCGTAGGTTCGAGTCCTACTTCCCCCACCACTTTTGCGGCAGGGCCGCAAAAGTGCCGCGGCGAAGCCCGAAGGGCGAAGCCGGGCCGGTGAAGCAGGATCGAAAGACGGTTTGAGAAGGAGAACGGACGGACCTCGCGGGTGTAGCTCAATGGTAGAGCAACAGCCTTCCAAGCTGATGACGAGGGTTCGATTCCCTTCACCCGCTCCAACCTTCTGAAGATGGGCCGGTGAAGTAACAAACGGAATTCCGCGAAAGCGGAGAGAAGAAGACGAAGGACAAGACGATGGCGAAGGCAAAATTTGAGCGGAACAAGCCGCACTGCAACATCGGGACGATCGGCCATGTGGATCATGGCAAGACGTCTTTGACGGCAGCGATCACGAAGGTGCTTGCGGAGACGGGCGGGGCGACGTTCACGGCCTATGACCAGATCGACAAGGCGCCGGAAGAAAAGGCGCGCGGCATCACGATCTCGACGGCGCACGTCGAGTACGAGACCAAGGCCCGCCACTATGCCCACGTCGACTGCCCAGGCCACGCCGACTATGTGAAGAACATGATCACGGGTGCCGCCCAGATGGACGGCGCGATCCTGGTGGTGTCGGCCGCCGACGGCCCGATGCCGCAGACCCGCGAACACATCCTGCTCGCCCGCCAGGTCGGCGTGCCCGCGCTCGTCGTGTTCATGAACAAATGCGACATGGTCGATGACCCCGAACTGCTCGACCTCGTCGAGATGGAAGTGCGCGAGCTTCTCTCCTCGTACCAGTTCCCCGGCGACGACATCCCGATCGTGCGCGGCTCGGCCCTGATGGCACTCGAAAACAAGAGCCCCGAACTCGGCCATGACGCGATCCTGAAGCTGATGGAGCAGGTGGACAGCTACATCCCGCAGCCGGAACGCCCGATCGACCAGCCGTTCCTGATGCCGATCGAAGACGTGTTCTCGATCTCGGGCCGCGGCACGGTTGTGACGGGCCGCGTGGAACGCGGTGTTGTGAAGGTGGGCGAGACGGTCGAGATCGTGGGCATCAAGCCGACGTCGTCGACGACGGTCACCGGCGTTGAGATGTTCCGCAAGCTGCTCGACCAGGGCCAGGCCGGCGACAACATCGGCGCGCTGTTGCGCGGTGTGGATCGCGAAGGCGTGGAACGCGGACAGGTGCTTGCGAAACCCGGCAGCGTCACGCCGCACACGAACTTCGTTGCGGAAGCCTACATCCTGACGAAGGACGAAGGCGGCCGTCACACGCCGTTCTTCGCGAACTATCGCCCGCAGTTCTACTTCCGCACGACGGACGTGACGGGCATCGTGAAGCTTCCCGAAGGCACCGAGATGGTGATGCCGGGCGACAACGTATCGGTCGAAGTCGAACTGATCGTGCCGATCGCGATGGAAGAAAAGCTGCGCTTCGCCATCCGCGAAGGCGGCCGTACCGTCGGCGCAGGCGTCGTCGCGAAGATCTTGAAGTAACGCGTGAACACAGGAGTGTAGCTCAGTTGGTAGAGCGGCGGTCTCCAAAACCGTAGGCCGGGGGTTCGAATCCCTCCACTCCTGCCAATTGAACAAGTAGCGAAAGAACCGATGGCCGACGCAAAGAAAACAGCGACAGCGGATACGGGCAAGGATTTGCCCGCGCCGCCGCGCGCCAAGGGCGGCGGTGTCATCCAGTTCTTCCGCGAAGTGCGTCGCGAATGGGACAAGGTCACCTGGCCGACATGGAAAGAGACCTATCTCACCACGATCCTGGTTTTCATCATGGTCGGGCTGATGATGCTGTTCTTCTTCGTGGTGGATGCGCTGCTGAATCTCGGCGTGCGCTGGTTGCTGGGCGTTTCGGGCTGAACGGATCGAAAAGATGAGCGAAGCAGGAACCGCAACGAAAACCTCCAACGCCAATGCGCGCTGGTACATCGTTCACACCTACTCGAACTTCGAGAAGAAGGTCGCCGAGGAAATCCGCCGTCAGGCGAAGATCCAGGGCGTCGAAGACCTGATCGAAGAAGTGATGGTGCCGACCGAGGAAGTGGTGGAAGTCCGCCGCGGTCAGCGCGTGAATTCCGAACGCAAGTTCCTGCCGGGCTATGTGCTCGTGCGCGCGCAGCTGACCGACGAGTGCTACCACCTGATCAAGAACGTGCCGAAGGTCACGGGCTTCCTCGGGCAGAACAACAAGCCGATGCCGCTGCGTCAGGGCGAAGTCGACCGCATCGTCAATCAGGTTCACGAGGGCCAGGAACATCCCAAGTCCTCGATCACCTTCGAGATCGGCGAGCAGGTCAAAGTGGCCGATGGGCCGTTCGCGTCGTTCAACGGCGTGGTGGAAGAAGTCGACGATCAGCGCTCGCGTCTCAAGGTGGCGGTGTCCATCTTCGGCCGCGCGACGCCGGTGGAACTGGAATTCACGCAGGTCGAAAAGGTCTGACGTGCAAACCGCGGGAGGGGCAGCCAGCTCCGTTCGCACCGCAAACCGCTAAGGAGGCGGATCAGAAGTGGCAAAGAAGATTACCGGTTATGTGAAGTTACAGGTGCCAGCAGGCGCCGCGAACCCGTCGCCGCCGATTGGCCCGGCGCTGGGTCAACGCGGCCTGAACATCATGGAGTTCTGCAAGGCGTTCAACGCCAAGACGCAGGACCAGGAAAAGGGAATGCCGATTCCTGTAACGATCACAGTGTTTTCGGATAAGTCCTTCACCTTCGAAATGAAGACGCCGCCCGCGTCTTACTTCATCAAGAAGGCCGCGAAGGTCGACGGCGGTTCCAAGGCCCCTGGCCGCGACGTGCGCGGTTCGGTGACGAAGGCTCAGGTGCGCCAGATCGCCGAAGCGAAGATGAAAGACCTGAACGCGAACGATGTCGAAATGGCGATGCGCATGATCGAAGGATCGGCGCGCTCCATGGGCATCCAGGTGCGGGAGTAAGAACCATGGCCCACATCTCCAAGCGTTTTAAGAAGGCCTCGGAAGGCGTTGATATCACCAAGCAATATTCGGTCGAAGAGGCCGTGAAGCTGGTGAAGTCCCGCGCCACCGCGAAGTTCGATGAGACCATCGAACTGTCGATCAACCTCGGTGTCGATCCGCGTCATGCCGACCAGATGGTGCGCGGCGTCGTCTCGCTGCCGAGCGGCACGGGCCGTTCGCTCCGCGTCGCCGTGTTCGCCAAGGGCACCAAGGCCGACGAAGCGAAAAAGGCGGGAGCCGACATCGTCGGCGCCGAAGACCTGTTCGAGACCGTGAACAAGGGCGAAATCAATTTCGACCGCTGTATCGCGACCCCGGACATGATGGGGCTCGTCGGTCGTCTGGGTAAGGTGCTCGGCCCGCGCGGCATGATGCCGAACCCGAAGGTCGGCACTGTCACCATGGACGTGACCACGGCCATCAAGGACGCCAAGGGCGGCGCGGTTGAATTCCGCGTCGAGAAGGCGGGCATCGTTCAGGCCGGCGTCGGCAAGGCGAGCTTCACCGAAGATGCGATCATCAAGAACGTGCGCGCCTTCGTGGACAGCGTGCTGAAGGCGAAGCCCACGGGCGCCAAAGGCAATTACATGAAGAAGATTTCGCTCAGCTCGACGATGGGTCCCGGCGTGAAGATCGCGCTCGGCAGCGTCGGTGCAGGTGGCGCGGAAGCGTAAGGAGTTTTGTGAATTCCGGCGGACGATCGCCGGAACCTGTCCGAGACCGCCGGTGTGCTTAGGCACTTAATGTCCGGCGCAGACGGGGAGAGAACCGGATTTGCAAAGGCGACTTTGCCATTTCGGGTTTGAACCCTGGGCAGGAATACCAGCACAGGGCAGTGCACGGATCGTCCCGTGTGCTGATTGAAGGAGAGCAAAGTGGAAAAAGCCAAGAAGGCGGAAGTCGTAAAAGACCTCAGTGGTCTTTTCGCCGAAGCCGGCTCTGTGGTTGTCGCCCACTACTCCGGCATGACGGTGGCCGAGATGGGCGTCCTTCGCGCGCGTATGCGTGCGGAAGGCGCTTCGTTCAAGGTTTCGAAGAACCGTCTGGCGGTGCGTGCTCTGGAAGGAACGGCCATCGCGCCGATCGCACATCTTTTCAAAGGCCCGACCGGGATTGCCTACAGCAAAGACCCGATTGCGGCTTCGAAAGTGGCGGCGGCTTATGCCAAGGAAAACGACAAGCTCGTGATCCTGGGCGGCGTGGTCGGAACGACAGTTCTGGACGTCAATGGCGTGAAAGCCTTGGCCGAATTGCCGTCGCTCGATGCGTTGAGAGGCAAGATCGTGGGCCTGCTTCAGGCACCCGCGACCAAGCTGGCGGGCCTCATGGCCGCGCCCGGGGGCCAGTTGGCCCGCGTCATCGGCGCCTATTCCTCGAAGGAAGCCGCGTAACGGACGACATCCAACTCAACATTCAAACTCGGAACTCAAGGAACTGAACCAATGTCGAAGATTGAAAAACTCGTTGAAGACCTGTCGGGCCTGACGGTCATCGAAGCTGCCGACCTCGCGAAGCTTCTCGAAGAGAAGTGGGGCGTTTCAGCTGCTGCTCCGGTTGCTGCTGCTGCTCCTGCGGCTGCTGCTGCTGCTCCTGCTGCCGAGAAGACCGAATTCACGGTCGTTCTCACCGACGCGGGCGACAAGAAAATCAACGTCATCAAGGAAGTCCGTGCCATCACCGGCCTGGGCCTGAAGGAAGCCAAAGACCTCGTCGAAGGCGCCCCGAAGGAAGTCAAAGCCGATGTGAGCAAGGACGAAGCGGCGAAGATCAAGAAGCAGCTCGAAGACGCAGGCGCGAAGGTCGAGCTGAAGTAAGGAGGCGTTGCGGGCTTGAAAGGCACGCACGCGTACATATTTCGTTTACCCCACCCCCTCCTGGGCGCGACCCCGCCCCGGAGGGCGGTGGTTTTCGTCCTTGGGGAATCCGTTCCCAAAGGACGGCCGGGCGGCGGCACACATTACTAATAGGCGCGGGTAGAAGGATCGCAGATGACTCTCTCGTACACGGGACGCAAAAGGCTCCGCAAATACTTCGGCAAGATGGTCGAGGTGGCGGAAATGCCCAACCTCATCGAGGTTCAAAAGACCTCGTACGACCAGTTCCTCCAGGTGCAGAAGCCGGAGGCCGGCCGTCTGGATGAAGGTTTGCAGGCGGTCTTCTCGTCCGTGTTCCCGATCTCCGATTTCTCGGAATCGTCGACCCTCGAATATGTCGACTATCACTTCGAGGAACCGAAATACGACGTCGAGGAATGCCAGCAGCGTTCCATGACCTACGCAGCGCCGCTCAAGGTGACGCTGCGCCTCATCGTGTTCGATGTGGACGAAGAGACGGGCGCCAAGTCGGTCAAGGACATCAAGGAACAGGATGTCTACATGGGCGACATCCCGTTCATGACCGAGAACGGCACCTTCATCGTCAACGGCACCGAGCGCGTGATCGTTTCCCAGATGCACCGTTCGCCGGGCGTCTTCTTCGACCACGACAAGGGCAAGACGCATTCGAGCGGCAAGCTCCTGTTCGCAGCCCGCGTGATCCCGTATCGCGGTTCGTGGCTCGATCTCGAATTCGACGCGAAGGACATCATGCATGTCCGCATCGACCGCCGCCGCAAGCTGCCGGCGACGACGCTGCTCTATGCGCTCGGCCTGACGCAGGAAGACATTCTGAACGCCTTCTATTCCAAGATCGCCTTCAAGCACACCAAGGGCGGCGGCTGGACGACACCGCTGGAACCCAACTGGATGCGCAACGCGAAAGCCGTTGGCACTTGGGTCAACGCCAAGACCGGCGAAGTGCTGGTCGAAGCGGGCCAGAAGATTTCCGTGCGCGGCCTGCGCAAGTGGCAGGAAGACGGCATCAAGCAGATCCAGGTTTCGGATGAGGAATTGATCGGCCGCTATTCCGCGCTCGACATGGTCAACCCGGAAACGGGCGAAATCTATGTCGAAGCCGGCGACGAACTCACGGCGGCGAACCTCGCGACCCTCGTCGAAGCGGGCTTCCATGAGATCGACGTCATCAACGTCGACGGTATCACCATCGGCGCCTACATCCGCAACACCATGGCGGTGGATAAGAACCACGGCCGCGAATCCGCGTTGATCGACATCTACCGCGTCATGCGCCCCGGCGAACCGCCGACGCTCGACACGGCGGAAACATTGTTCGGCCAGTTGTTCTTCGACAGCGAACGCTACGACCTTTCGGCCGTCGGTCGCGTGAAGATGAACATGCGCATGAACCTCGATGCCGAGGACACCGTGCGCACGCTGCGCAAGGAAGACATCATCGCCATCGTCAAGGCGCTCGCGGATCTGCGCGACGGCCGCGGCGAAATCGACGATATCGACAATCTCGGCAATCGTCGCGTGCGTTCGGTGGGCGAGTTGATGGAAAACCAGTTCCGCGTCGGCCTGCTGCGCATGGAACGCGCGATCAAGGAACGCATGAGCGCCGTCGACATCGACACGGTCATGCCGCACGACCTGATCAACGCGAAACCGGTCGCCGCTGCGGTGCGCGAATTCTTCGGCTCCTCGCAGCTCTCGCAATTCATGGACCAGACGAACCCGTTGTCGGAAGTCACCCACAAGCGCCGCATGTCGGCCCTTGGACCGGGCGGTCTGACGCGCGAACGCGCGGGCTTCGAAGTGCGCGACGTGCATCCCACGCATTATGGCCGCATCTGCCCGATCGAAACGCCGGAAGGTCCGAATATCGGTCTGATCAACAGCCTGGCGACCTACGCGCGCGTCAACAAATATGGCTTCATCGAAAGCCCGTATCGCCGCGTGACCAACAAGCACGTCACCGATGAAGTGGTCTATCTGTCCGCGATGGAAGAGGCGAAGTACACCATCGCCCAGGCCAACGCGACGCTCGACAGCAAGAACCGCATCACCGACGAGCTCGTGTCCTGCCGCAAGGGCGGAAATTTCGTGATGACGACGCCCGATCAGGTGGAGTTCATCGACGTTTCGCCCAAGCAGCTTGTGTCGGTCGCCGCCGCACTCGTCCCGTTCCTCGAGAACGACGACGCCAACCGCGCGCTCATGGGCTCGAACATGCAGCGTCAGGCCGTGCCGCTGCTTCAGCCGGAAGCGCCGCTCGTCGGCACCGGTCTTGAAGACGTGGTCGCGCGCGACTCCGGCTCTGCCATCGCCGCACGCCGTCCCGGCGTCGTGGATCAGGTGGACGCCACCCGTATCGTCGTGCGCGCAACGGAAGAAACCGATCCCACCAAGCCGGGCATCGACATCTATCGTCTGAAGAAGTTCCAGCGCTCCAATCAGTCGACCTGCATCACGCAGAAGCCGCTGGTGAAAGTTGGCGACCTGCTTCAGGCCGGCGACATCATCGCCGACGGTCCGTCCACGCAGTTGGGCGAACTGGCGCTCGGCAAGAACGCGCTCGTCGCGTTCATGCCGTGGAACGGCTACAACTTCGAGGACTCCATCCTCATCTCCGAGCGCATCGTGCGCGACGACGTCTTCACCTCGATCCACATCGAGGAATTCGAGACGATGGCGCGCGATACGAAGCTCGGCCCCGAGGAAATCACGCGCGACATCCCGAACGTGGGTGAAGAGTCGCTCAAGAACCTCGACGAAGCCGGTATCGTCTACATCGGCGCCGAAGTGATGGCGGGCGACATTCTGGTGGGCAAGGTGACGCCGAAGGGCGAAACCCCGATGACGCCGGAAGAAAAGCTGCTGCGCGCCATCTTCGGCGAAAAAGCCGCCGATGTGCGCGACACGTCTCTGCGCGTCCCGCCGGGCGTGCAGGGCACTATCGTCGAAGTGCGTGTGTTCAACCGCCATGGCGTCGACAAAGACCAGCGCGCCATGTCGATCGAGAAGGCCGAAGAAGAACGTCTGGGCGAAGACCGCGACGACGAACTCGCGATCCTCGAACGCAACATCTTCTCGCGTCTCTCCGAACTCCTGCTCGGCAAGACCGTCGCTCACGGCCCGAAGGGCATGGCGCCGGATAGCAAGATCACGCAGCAGGTGCTCGACACAATCGCCAAGCATCAGTGGTGGCAGATCGCGCTGCGCAACGAAAAGGCGCAAGGCGAAATCGAAGCCCTGAAGAAGCAGTACGACGAGTCCAAATCGCGCCTCGACAAGCGCTTCGCCGACAAGGTGGAGAAGCTGCGCCGCGGCGACGAACTGGCTCCCGGCGTAATGAAGATGGTCAAGGTGTTCGTGGCGGTGAAGCGCAAGCTGCAACCGGGCGACAAGATGGCCGGCCGTCACGGCAACAAGGGCGTCATCAGCCGCATCCTGCCGATTGAAGACATGCCGCATCTCGAAGACGGCACGCAGGTCGACGTGGTGCTCAATCCGCTGGGCGTGCCTTCGCGCATGAACGTCGGACAGATCCTTGAAACGCATCTTGGCTGGGCTTGCGCCGGTTTGGGCAAGCAGATCGGCGAGACGCTCGACAAGGTGCGCCGCGACGGCAAGTACGACAGCCTGCGCAAGGCGCTGAAACACGTCTACGACAACGACGAACGTCTGGGCGAACTCGACGAACAGGGTCTCATGGAACTCGGTGAGAACCTGCGCGCGGGCGTTCCCATCGCGACGCCGGTGTTCGACGGCGCGAAGGAAGCCGACATCGTCGAAATGTTGGGCGAAGCAGGCCTCACCTCGTCGGGTCAGGTCACGCTGTATGACGGCCGCACGGGCGAGGCGTTCAAACGCCAGGTCACAGTGGGCTACATCTACATGCTCAAGCTGCACCATCTTGTCGATGACAAGATCCATGCGCGGTCCATCGGTCCGTACTCGCTGGTCACTCAGCAACCGCTGGGCGGCAAGGCGCAGTTCGGCGGACAGCGTTTCGGCGAAATGGAGGTGTGGGCGCTCGAAGCGTATGGCGCCGCCTACACCTTGCAGGAAATCCTCACGGTGAAGTCCGACGACGTGGCGGGCCGCACCAAGGTCTACGAGGCAATCGTCCGCGGCGAGGACACGTTCGAGGCCGGTATTCCGGAATCGTTCAACGTGCTCGTCAAGGAAATGCGCTCGCTCGGCCTGAACGTGGAGCTGGTGAACGGCTAATGCCAGCGACGCGAAACAAATTTTGTAATCGAAAGAGAGGCTCGTAATGAATCAAGAGCTGCTGAACGTCTTCAAGCCCCAGAACGAACAGCCCGTGTTCGATCGCATCAAGATCGCGCTGGCCTCGCCGGATCAGATCCTGCGTTGGTCGCATGGCGAGATCAAGAAGCCCGAAACGATCAACTACCGCACCTTCAAGCCCGAACGCGAAGGCCTGTTCTGCGCGCGCATCTTCGGGCCCGTGAAGGACTACGAATGCTTGTGTGGCAAGTACAAGCGCATGAAGTACAAGGGCATCGTCTGCGAAAAGTGCGGCGTCGAAGTCACCATCCAGAAAGTGCGCCGCGAGCGCATGGGCCATATCGAACTGGCCTCCCCGGTCGCGCACATCTGGTTCCTGAAGTCGCTGCCGAGCCGCATCGGCCTCATGCTCGACATGACGCTGAAGGATCTCGAGCGCGTCCTGTACTTCGAACAATATGTCGTCATCGAGCCCGGCCTGACGCCGCTCAAGGACCGTCAGCTCCTGACCGAAGACGAGTTCTACAAGGCGCAGGACGACTACGGCGAAGACAGCTTCACCGCCATGATCGGCGCCGAAGCCATCCGCACGCTGCTTCAGGCGATCGACCTGACGAAGCTGCGCGATGATCTGCGCGCCGAAATCGCCACCTGCAACGGCGGCGAAAAGCCGAAGAAGCTCGTCAAGCGCCTGAAGGTCGTCGAAGCATTCATCGATTCCGGCAACCGCCCGGAATGGATGATCCTGACGCAGGTGCCGGTCATTCCGCCGGAATTGCGTCCGCTCGTGCCGCTGGATGGCGGCCGTTTCGCGACGTCGGACCTGAACGATCTCTACCGCCGCGTCATCAACCGCAACAATCGCCTCAAGCGCCTGATCGAACTCAAGGCGCCGGATATCATCGTGCGCAACGAAAAGCGCATGCTGCAGGAATCGGTTGACGCGCTGTTCGACAACGGCCGCCGCGGCCGCGTCATCACGGGCGCCAACAAGCGTCCGCTGAAGTCGCTGTCCGACATGCTCAAGGGCAAGCAGGGCCGGTTCCGTCAGAACCTGCTCGGCAAGCGCGTCGACTATTCGGGCCGTTCGGTGATCGTGGTCGGTCCCGAACTCAAGCTGCACCAGTGCGGCCTGCCGAAGAAGATGGCGCTCGAACTGTTCAAGCCGTTCATCTATGCGCGCCTCGAAGCCAAGGGCTTCTCGCAGACGGTGAAGCAGTCGAAGAAGCTGGTGGAGAAGGAGCGTCCCGAGGTTTGGGATATTCTCGAAGAAGTCATTCGCGAACATCCGATCCTGCTCAACCGCGCTCCCACGCTGCATCGCCTGGGCATTCAGGCGTTCGAACCTGTGCTGATCGAAGGCAAGGCCATCCAGCTTCATCCGCTGGTCTGCACCGCCTTCAACGCGGACTTCGACGGCGACCAGATGGCCGTGCACGTCCCGCTGTCGCTCGAAGCGCAGCTGGAAGCGCGCGTGCTGATGATGTCGACCAACAACATCCTCAGCCCCGCCAACGGCAAGCCGATCATCGTGCCGACGCAGGACATCGTTCTGGGCCTCTACTACCTCAGCCAAGAACGCGAGAAAGAGCCGGGCGAGGGCATGGTGTTCAACGACATCGGTGAAATCGAGCACGCGCTGTTCGCGGGCGCCGTCACGCTGCACGCCAAGATCAAGGCGCGCTACAAGACGGTGGACGCAGACGGCAAGCCGATCACCCGCCGCGTGGACTCTACGCCGGGCCGCATGATGATCGCGGAAATCCTGCCGCGTCATCCCAAGATCCCGTTCGAACTGGTGAACCGCCTCCTGCGCAAGCAGGAAGTCTCGCACATCATCGACGAGGTCTATCGTCATTGCGGCCAGAAGGAGACCGTGCTTTTCGCCGATGCGGTGATGGGCTTGGGCTTCAAGGAAGCCTGTAAGGCCGGTATCTCGTTCGGCAAGGACGACATGGTCGTGCCGGATGCGAAGGAGAAGCTGATCGACGAAACGCGCCATCGCGTGCGTGAGTACGAGCAGCAGTACCTCGACGGTCTGACGACGGACAAGGAAAAGTACAACCTCGTCGTCGACACCTGGTCGAAGTGTACCGATCTCGTCGCTGCCGAAATGATGAAGGAAATCTCCGAGCCGAAGATCGACCCCGATACGGGCCGCGTCATGGAGATGAACTCCATCTACATGATGAGCCATTCCGGCGCCCGCGGTTCGCCGCAGCAGATGAAGCAGCTCGCCGGTATGCGCGGCCTCATGGCGCGTCCCGACGGCTCGATCATCGAAACGCCGATCCTTTCCAACTTCAAGGAAGGGCTCACCGTGTTGGAGTACTTCAACTCCACCCACGGCGCCCGCAAGGGTCTGGCCGACACCGCGCTCAAGACGGCGAACTCGGGTTATCTCACCCGCCGTCTCGTCGACGTGGCGAACGACTGCATCATCACTGCCGAAGATTGCGGCACCAAGAACGGCGTCACCGTTCAGGCCGAAATCGACGGCGGTCAGGTGGTGGCGTCGCTGGCCGAACGCATCCTCGGCCGTACCTCTGCCGAAGACATCAAGCACCCGGACACGGGCGAAGTCATCGTCAAGCGTGGACGTGAACTCACCGAGGACATCTCCGACAAGATCGAGGCCGCGCACATTCAAAAGGTGCGCGTGCGTTCGGTGCTGGCGTGCGAGCTCAGCGACGGCGTCTGCGGCAAGTGCTATGGGCGCGATCTTGCCCGCGGCACGTCCGTGAACATCGGCGAGGCTGTCGGCGTCATCGCGGCGCAATCCATCGGCGAGCCGGGCACCCAGCTCACCATGCGCACCTTCCACATCGGTGGTGCGGCGCAGTTCGCGGGTCAGTCGAAGATCGAGGCGTCGTATGACGGCAAGATCAAGATCGTGAACCGCAACATCGTGAAAAACTCCGATGGCGAGATGATCGCCATGGGTCGCAACATGCAGATCACGATTGTCGATCCGAAGGGTGCGGAACGCGCAAGCTACCGCATCACCTATGGCGCACGCATCAAGATGGACGATGGCGCCACGGTGAAACGCGGCGATCGCTTGGCGGAATGGAATCCGAACGCCATTCCGGTCCTCACCGAAGTCGAAGGCACGGTTCGCTACGAAGAACTCGTGTCGGGCATCTCGCTCAAGGAAGTGGCCGACGAAAAGACGGGCGTCTCGAACAAGGTTGTCATGGACAGCCGCGGTTCGGGTTCGCGCGGCAACGAGCTTCGTCCCACGCTCGTCATCGTCGACAAGTCCAACAAGCCGATCAAACTGCCTTCGGGCGGCGAGGCGCGCTATGGCCTGTCGGTCGACGCCATTCTTTCGGTGGAAGATGGCGCCACGGTTCGCGCGGGTGACGTTCTTGCCCGTCTGCCGACCGAAGGTGCGAAGACGCGTGACATCACGGGCGGTCTGCCGCGCGTGGCGGAACTGTTCGAAGCGCGCAAGCCGAAAGAGTCCGCGGTTCTGGCGGAAGACGACGGCTTCGTCGAATTCGGCAAGGACTACAAGAACAAGCGTCGCGTCATCGTCAAACCGCGCAACGAGAAGCTGGAACCGACGGAATATCTCATTCCGAAGGGCAAGCACATCTCGGTGCGTGAGGGCGACTTCGTCGAGAAGGGCGATTACATCGTCGAAGGCAATCCTTCGCCGCACGACATTCTGCGCATCAAGGGCGTGGAAGAGCTTGCGACCTATCTCGTGAAGGAAATCCAGGACGTCTATCGTCTGCAAGGCGTGAAGATCAACGATAAGCACATCGAAGTGATCGTCCGCCAGATGATGCAGAAGATGGAAATCACCGACGGCGGCGACACCACGCTGCTCGCCGGCGAACAGGTCGATCTGCTGGAGATGCAGGACGCCAACAAGAAGGCGGTGGAGGAGGGCATGAAGCCCGCCGAAGGCCGTCCCGTGTTGCTCGGCATCACCAAGGCCAGCTTGCAGACCCGTTCGGTCTTCTCGGCTGCGTCCTTCCAGGAAACGACGCGTGTCCTCACCGACGCCGCCGTCAACGGCAAGGTCGACATGCTCGAAGGCCTGAAGGAAAACGTGATCGTCGGCCGTCTCATCCCGGCCGGCACCGGTGGCGCCATCGCGCGTCTCCGCCACGTGGCAAGCGAGCGCGACCGCGCGATCCAGGAAGAGCTTGCGAAAAACAAGCCGCCGCAGATCGAAGGCCCGCAACCGCAGGCTGCTGCGGAATAGTCCGTTCACGGATCAATGCGAAAAGGGCCGCCCCAAAGGCGGCCCTTTTTATTTGGGCCGACGATCGGGAATACGCCGGACTTCGCGCGGATAATCGCCCGCCAAAATCTCCGGCAACCAATCCGCCAACACGACCGGAAAAATCCGATCAGAACTTGCCGCGATTTCCGCCGGCGTCCACCACCGCATCTCCCGAATGGTGCTGCGTTCAAGGTCAGTCCATTTGTCATGGTTCAGCGGCGCGTCATCGACATGCGCCACGATGTAATGCTCGCGAAACTGGATCGGCTCGTCGTTGATCGGAATAACCGGTTCCCCATACCAGACAACCGGCCCAAGTTTCACATCGCGCAACCCCGTCTCTTCCTCGATCTCGCGCAATGCCCCTTGCTCAACGGTTTCATCCGGCTCTATCGCGCCACCCACTGTCGCCCAGAAATGCCGGAACTTGGGCAGCACGCGCGGGTCTTCATAGCGGATCAGAAGCAGCCGCTTGTCGGGCCGGATCAGCAGAACTCGCACCGTTGGCCGTTCGCGCATGCGGGAATGATGGCCGTTTTCGGACTCCAATCAAGTTTCGCCCGCAAGAATCGGTATGCGGCCAAATCCCTCGCGCGCTATATTTGGAGCATGAAAAACGAACCCCATCGCTGGGCGCCGATCCCCAACAAATTCGGCACCTTCGCCGCCTGGGTGGATGGCGAGGGCAGGCTGGTGCGTTTCGCGTTTCATCCCAAGCGCGCGGCCAAGGAAGATCCCACCGCAATCCGCGACGACAAGGCGCTCGCGTTCGTGCAAAAGCAGGTCGACGAATATTGCGACGGCAAACGCCGCGATTTCGATTTCGAATTGACCCCTCAAGGAAACGATTTTCAGCTGAAGGTCTGGAAGGCGCTGACGCAAATCCCGTTCGGGGAAACCACCAGCTACGGCAAACTCGCCAAAAAGATCGGCTATCCCGATGCCGCGCGCGCGGTCGGTGCCGCCAACGGCGCCAACCCCATCGCGCTGATCGTTCCATGTCACCGCGTCATCGGCGCCGACGGAAGCCTCACCGGCTTCGGAGGAGGCTTGCCGCTGAAGCAAGCACTCCTCGCCCACGAAGCCCGCGTCGTGGGAATGCCGATAGACCTGTTCGCCTAAAGCGATTTCGACAATCCGAAGAAGAACCCGCGCCGCGCGCCATATTGCGGTGCGCCGACACCGATGCCGGAGCCGTCGCGGATTTCATACTTCGTGTCGAACAGGTTCACGATGTCGAATCGCGCGGTGATATCGCCCGCATTGCCCAGATCGAAGGCGTGGTTCACGCCCAGATTCACCTGCACATAGGCAGGCAGCTTGTTCCCGTTCGGCACCGCGCCGTCGCTGCGCAAGCCCGAGCCCACCAGCATGTCCGCGCTGAACACGGTCGCATCCCAGCGATAGGAAGCGCCCGCCGACAGGCTGATATATTGCTCATGGTCGAGATGGATGTAGTTGTCCTCGATATAGGCCAGATCGCCGGGATCGAAGCTGAACTGGCTCGATACGATGTCCTTGCCCATCGCCTGCTCGATGGAGAAATTGGCATAGGCCGAGAACGGATCGATATCGTAGGTCGCCGTCAATTCCGCCCCATATTGTTTGCCGCGCGCATAGTTGAACGGCGTCAGAATGATCGGCGCGCCGAATTGCCCTTCATCCACCAGGTTCTTCGAGATCTTGTAATAGACATCCGCCCCTACGGTTACGCCGTCCGCGATCTCCTGATCCACGCCCGCATCGAAATAATTGGCGCGTTCGGCGCGCGGCGTGTCGTTAAGCAGAAGCGGCGCGGTCGCCGTCGTGCCCACGAATTTCTCCACCGACGTATCCGCCACAAGCTCGAACGGCGGCGGGGAGAAATACCGCGAATAACCAAGATGCACGGTCGTTCCATCCAATGGCTTCCACACCGCGTTGATGCGCGGGCTTAGCTGGTTCTCGTCGATGAATCCGTTGAACTGGTCGAACCGCAGCCCATAGTTCAGCGTGACATCCGGCGCGATCTTCCACTCGTCCTGAACATAGACGCTGTAGGTCCACGCCTGCTTGCTGCCATTGTCGGGAATGGTGATCGGCACGTCGTATGCCGGGTTGGTGGAGGGCAGGGGCGCACATTCGAACGGATCGTCGAACGCACCGCTTCCCGCACAATCCGCGGGCAGAACCTGCGAAGACGTGTGGCTGAGCGACGTATCGGATTGAATGATTACGCCGCCGCGGATCGTGTGATCGCTGCCCAGGTGATAGGCGCCTTCGGCCTGCAACCCATACGTCACGTCGCGTTTGTAAGCGCTCTGCGCGATGCCGTTGTAGAGAAGGTCGCCGACCGCATCGGGCGTAAACGTCAGGCTCGAATAACGCAGTGTTCCCGACATCTGGAAATCGAACGCGCCCTGCGAGCGCTGATAAGACACGATCCCGAAATGCGTCAGTTCGCGTTGGCGTTCGTCCAGATCGTTGCTCAGGAAATCGGTCTGCCCGTTCACGGTCAGCCCCAGATCGGGCTGCAATCCGCGCCGATTGGGAATCTCGAAACGATCGTTCGATGTGCCCAGAACCGCTGTGATGCGGCTGTGATCGTCCAGTATGTCTTCGAGATAGGCGAAGCCGTGATACTGGTTCGTCATGTCATGCAACGGCGTTCCGCTGCCGTCCGGGGATTCGATGCCGAGCTTGTTCTGCATGAAGTCGCCGGAAACGAAATAGCTGAAATTCCCCGCCGATCCGCCGTAATCGAAACTGGGCTGGATCGTGCCGTGGCTTCCGCCATAGATCGAAATATCGCCGCCTTGTTCCTGCATCCCGTTGCGCGTCGCAAGGTCGATGATGCCCGCCGTGCGCAAGCCATATTCCGCCGGCAGCGCGCCGGTGATGAGCTGCATGGACGAGATCAATCGCGGGTTCAGCGTCTGCCCGAACACCGAAATCCCTTCGGGCAGGATCACGCCGTTCAATCGGTATTGCAGCCCGTTGTGCTCGCCGCGCACATGAAGCTGGCCGAAAGAGTCCTGCGCCACGCTGGGTGCCTGCAGCACGATCTGGTTGAGAAGGTTGTTCGCGCCGCCCGGCTGGTTGTCGATCTGGTCGGCGGTGATGGTGTAGGTCGAGGCACCCGTTTGCGTCTGGATGCCGTTGCGCGCGGCGTTCAGCCGTTGCGCGGTGACGACCACGGTTTCGACGGAGCCCACATCCTGGCTCGCGATCTGGGCAAAAGCGGAAGCATTGGAAAGCAGAACGGCGCCCGCGCAGCCCGCGAGCAGAAGAGAACGTGACATCGGAAAAATCCCACAACAGGCGTTCGCGCGAACGCGAAGCCGAATGATTGGAAGCGAAGCGGGCGGGAAGGCCGTTCGGCCGCTCCCTTTCGCATCGCGCGCAAATTCGTTGGGGATCAGGCGGGTGGGCCGCGACTTTGCCAGTCGTGGGAGAGCGTGTCGAAAAGGATCGCGGCATCGAGGACCGCCGCGATGATCTGTACACTGAGCGTCGGCGCCAGCACCGCCGCAGCCGTCGGCGAAACAAACGCACCGGCATGCGCCACGCCCTGGCAAAGCGGGCAGTTCTGCTGGTCCTGCTTGGCGGGCGCCTTGCCATTCTTCACCGGCACGCCGAGATCGAGGGCGGCGGCGATCCCCGCCCAACCGGGCAGGGCAGGCTTATGTATATGCGTCTCTGTCGTGTAGCTCTGCAGTGCAAAGGCGAGCAGCGCAAACAGGGTCACCCCCAGGCGCCAGATGCGCCCAGTCTCAACCCTCGCCATGTGGCTGCCAGCGCGCACGTTTCGCCCTCACTTGATCGTCCCATAGGCGATTTGGCGCGTCTACCGCAACGCACAAGCCCGCGAGCCCCCGTTAAACCCTCGCAATCCTTGAGGATTCCAGTCAAAACGCCGCGGAACTTGCTTTTGCAAATGAGTTGCAAGAACGAAGCCGCCTTGCTATCACCGACCCCGCATTCGGGAGGGCGGGCCTATGGCCGCGCGGGAAGAGGTTGCGACGGAGAGCCGTGAGGAGGCCAAGGGCCTTCCGCCAAAGCTCGACGTGCAAACCCTGCTCCGTGGTGGCCGGGAAGCCATCCTCCTGAACGGAACAGAGGAATACCGGTTGAGGCTCACCAGCAACGGAAAGCTGATCCTCACCAAATGAGTTCGCGGCATGCGCCGCAAACCGAGCCAGCCAACGAGGGCCAACCCCTTTCAGCCAGCCAGGACCGACAACGCTGACTTTCGAGGGGACCATTCCGTGGCCAGAACTTTGAATATCTCCGTTTCGCATCGCGTGCTCGCAGCGTTCCTGGCTGGCAGCGCGTGCATCGCCGCACCCGCATACGCCGCCGACGATCAACCCATCGAACTGGGCCCGGTGCGCGTGCAGGACAAGACCGACAAGAACACCCAGAGCCACAGCATCGGCGTATCTGCGATGCCCACCACCTCTGTGCAGGACACGCCGCAATCGGTGAACGTCATCACCTCCGAAACGATAAAAGATCAGGCCACCACCACGCTTGGCGATGCGCTGCGCAACGTGCCCGGCATCACCATCGCCATCGGCGAAGGCGGAACGCTTGCCGGTGACCAGTTCAAGATCCGCGGCTTCGATGCCAAGGACGACGTGTATCTCGACGGCCTGCGGGATTTCGCGGCCTACACGCGCGACAGCTTCAACTATGAAGAAGTGCAGGTGCTCAAAGGCCCGTCCGGCCTGATGTTCGGCCGTGGCACCACGGGCGGTGCCATCAACACCGTTTCCAAGACGCCCTTCCTCGAAGACAAATACAGCGCACACGCCGAAGCGGGTAACGGCGACCATTACCGCGCCACCGCCGACCTCAACTATGTGCTGGGCGATACCAGCGCGTTGCGCCTCAACCTGATGCTGACCGATACCGGCGTCGTCGATCGCGATCTCACGCATTCCACCCGGTGGGGCATCGCGCCCAGCATCGCATTCGGTCTGGGAACCGATACCAGCGTCACGCTGTCCTACATCCATCAGCACACCAGCGGTCGCCAGGACTACGGCATTGTGGTCGCGACACCGCCCGGACAGGTTTATGCTTCGCCGGTCTCGGAATACGGCGTGCCGCGCAGCAATTACATGGGCTTCGCCGCCGACCACGACAAAAACAACGCCGATCTCGTCACCGCGCGCGTCAGCCACAAGGCGAACGATTGGCTGACGTTCACCAACGACGCGCGCGTCGCCGTCTACAGTCGCGATTTTCGCTATACGCCGGTTGACCGCTGCGACTACACGTCCGCCACCAATTTCTGTAGCGACGTTCTGTTCGGCATTGACGGAAACGGCGATCCCGTCGATCCCACAACCGCGCTTGCCGGCACCGGCGGCGGTGGTCCTTACATCCAGAACAGTTGGGGCGTACAAGACATCGCGGCAGCCAACGCCGATTTTCGCCTGGGCGAGTTCCGCAACCAATTGATCGCGGGCCTCGACGTTTCCTACCAACGTGCGGATCGTACGATCTACGCCTACACGCTGCCGAGCACCGCGGACTTCTTTTACGAACTCGGCAACCACAGCGCGATACGCCAGAACATCGGCTTCTCGCTCTACGATCCGACCCACATCATGCCGCCCGGCTATAATGTGATCCTGCCCACGCCTTCCAATGTCGCGGGCACCAGTGCAACTGCCACAACCGTTGTCTATTCCACCGGCGACGCAACCGACCTCGCGTTGTTCGCGACCGATCGCTTCTGGTTCGCCGAGCAATGGTCGTTGATCGCAGGCGTTCGTGTTGACCAGTACAAGGCGAACTACGACACGGTCTTGGTCAATGGTACGGCCGCGTCCGCCAAATCACCGTCCACGCTGGTCAATCCGCGCGCCAGCCTCGTGTTCGAACCCCACGAGACCCAAACCTATTATTTCTCCTGGGGCCGTTCTTCGACGCCACAAGGTACATCGGTCGTCGGTTCGCCCACCCCGATATCCGCCACTAACCAGACTCTTGACCCGGAGAAGAGCGAGAACCTCGAAATCGGCGCCAAGATCAGTTTGTTTGACGGTGGTCTCGGACTTTCCGGTTCGCTGTTCCAAGTCACAAAAAGCAACGCCACGATCAGGGATACGGACGACACCGTTATCGTTCAGTCCGGCCAGCGTCAGCGCGTGCGCGGCCTCGAACTGTCGGCCACGGGTTACGTCACCGAAAACTGGTCGGTGCTGGCGTCGTACACCTATCTCGATCCAGTCATCACCGACGATCCGGTCACGCCTTACAACATCGGACGGCAGATTACCTTCGTTCCGAAGAACGCGGCATCGTTCTGGACGGATTACAAAGCCACTTCGCTGCTCGAAGGACTCGAACTGGGCGGCGGCATTGTCTATCAGTCGTCGCTGTACAACGGCTACACGGCGCCCAGCCCCTCGGGCTACCCGCTGGGCCGCATCGTCCGCATCCCCGAAACGGTCGAACTGGATGCCGTGGCGTCCTACGAGTTCGCCAACTATCGCATCGCGCTGAACGTCAACAACATCACCGAACGTCTGAACTACGCCCAGTCGTTCGGCAATCGCGGCACGCCGGCTGCGGGACGCACGTTCGTCGTCTCGCTCGACGCGGCGCTGTAAATGGGAGGAGCCTGTTCATGCTAGTGCGCGTCCCACGGCTTCTGACTCCGGAAGACGTCGCGCATATGCGGGACAGGCTCGCTTCGTCCGATTGGGTCGACGGCAAAGTCACGGCAGGCGCCCAATCGGCAACTGCCAAACGCAATCTCCAGGTGCCGGAGAACTCGCCGGTCGCTCGCGAACTCGGCGAACTTATCCTGCAACGCCTGGGCCGCAACGAGCTGTTCACTTCCGCCGCACTTCCGCTTCGTGTCTTCCCGCCCTTGTTCAATCGCTACGACGCGGGCATGAAGTTCGATACTCACATCGACAATTCGATCCGCTTCGTGCCCGGTGCGCCGATCCGCGTCCGCACCGATCTCTCGGCCACCTTGTTTCTCACCGCGCCCGAAGACTACGACGGCGGCGAGTTGGTGATCGAAGACACCTATGGCGAGCAGCGGGTCAAGCTTCCCGCGGGCGATATGGTTCTGTATCCCGCCACCAGCCGCCATCGCGTGAACCCCATCACGCGCGGCAGCCGTTGGGCCTCGTTCTTCTGGATTCAGAGCATGGTGCGCGATGACGGCCAGCGTGCTCTGCTATTCGATCTCGACAACGCCATCCAATCGCTGCGCAAGAAAGACGGCGAAAGCGCGGAAGCCGTGCAGCTGACCGGCATCTACCACAATCTCGTTCGCCGCTGGGCAGAGGCGTGAGATGAAAGCGCGCGCAGTCCTGTTCCAAATCCATCTCTGGACGGGCCTGACGCTCGGCATCGTGCTCGCGGTTCTCGGCCTGTCGGGCAGTGTGCTCGTCTATCACGACGAACTTCTGGAAATGACGCAGGCACCCGTGCCGCATGCACAGGCGCGAGGCGTGATGCTTCCGCTCGATGCGTTGCTCGCCAGCGCGCGCGAAAAATTCCCCGCCAAGCGCGCCAACGCCACGGTGATGCTGCCGGAAGAGCAGGGCGCTGCGCTGCTGGTTCGCTTCCAGTCCGGCTCACGTCCCGGTCCGCAACGCGGCACGGATGTTTATGTCGATCCCGCCAGCGCCTGTGTGCTCGATGTGCGCCGGGCGCCCTACAACTGGTTCATCGGCGCAATGCACGATCTGCACGGGCGTCTGCTGATCCCCGGCAGGGAAGGGCGTCAAGTTGTGGGCTGGCTCGGCGTCGCGATGTTGTTGCTAGGCTGCTCTGGCATCGTCATCTGGTGGCCGAAGCGCGGACAATGGAATGCGGGCTTTCGTATCCGCCGCAACGCGCGCGGTTACTGGCTCTATCGCGATCTGCACGGTGCCGTCGGCATCTGGGGTCTCGTCGTTTTCCTCATCGTCAGTTTCAGCGGCGTCGCGATTGCGTTCCCCGAAACGATGCGCAGCGTCGTCACGCTCGGAGCAGCACAACCCGCCCCCGCATTCGACGCGCGCAACGGCCCCGGCGTCGAACCCGTCAAAGGCCGAGAGCCGATGGGTCTCGATGCCGCCGTCGCGCTGGTGAAAGCGCAGGTTCCCAACGCCGACGTCCGCAGCATTTCTCTTCCCGCAAAAAGCGATGCTGCGTGGCGCGTGGCGATCGGCAGCATGGAGATCGGCCCGGTCTCGACCGCTTATGTCGATCCGTGGCGCGCGAAGATCGTCGCCATGCGCAACGTCTCCGCTAGCGGCGCCGACAATTTCATGGCGTGGCAACGTCCGCTGCACCAGGGAAGCGGGTGGGGCGCTGTCTGGCGTATCCTCGTCTTTCTGTCCGGGCTCTTGCCGTCGCTCTTCGTCACCACCGGCATCGTCATGTGGATGAAGAAGCGCCGCGCTCGCGTGCGTGTCGTGTCCTCCGCCGCAACGGAAGGAGCGAACGCATGAACATGGCGCTCCGCATGCCGCTGGAATTGCGCGAAGAGGAGCAAATCCCCCTGCGCGATTTCCACCGCGCTATGGGAAAGCCGCCTCGACACAGCGGCCGCATCGTGATGGCCGTCATCGTTCTCGCGGCACACGCCGCGTTGGTCGCCGCGATCATCTGGGCCGGGACGAAGGTCTACAGCATCGTCGTGCCGCCGCAGCCCATCGAAGTCGCGGTCCTTGCGGAGCCCCCGAAAGTCGAAATCCCGCCGCCGCCTCCGCCGCCAAAGATGATGACGCCCGAAGTCCCCATCGCGGTCGCACCCGAAATCACCATCGCCACGCCGCCGCCCGCCGCCATCGCCGTGCAGCAAGTGAAGAATCCCGCGCCCGCCGCTCCCGCATCGTCCACCGGCGGAACAGGCAAGGACGTCTATCTCTCCAAGATCATCGCCCATCTCGATGCCGCCAAGCGTTACCCCGCACAGGCCCGCAAACTGCACATCGAAGGCGTCGTCCAGCTTCATTTCGTGATGGACCGCACAGGCCACGTCCTCAGCTTCGACATCGCCAAAAGCTCCGGCCGCCCCATCCTCGATGAAGAGACCAAGGCCCTCATCGCCCGCGCCCAGCCGCTCCCCCCCATCCCAGCCGACTGGCCCCAGCAGACGCTCAACCTCGTCGTCCCGGTGGAATTCGAGCTGCACTAGCTTGCAGCTTCGGGAACTCTGCCTAACATGCCCGTCACAATAACCACGGGGCAGGAAATGACATCGATTCTCACGCCGGTACTGGCGCTCGTCGTTCTCACATTGGTGGTCTGGATCTGGATGTACGCCACCCGCATCCCCGCGATGCAGCGGGCGGGGCTACAGCCACAGGAAGTCCGCTTTCCGGCCCAGCTCAATGTGCTGCCGGATAGCGCCCGTCAGGTGGCCGACAACTACAATCACCTGATGGAGCAGCCGACGATCTTCTACGCGCTGGTCTTCTACATCTATCTGTCCGGCGGGCAGGACCAACTATATATATGGCTCGCGTGGGCGTATGTGGCCCTGCGGGTGGTCCATACCCTGATCCAGTGCACCATCAACGTGGTGATGCTCCGGTTCTCGGTTTTCAGCCTCTCCACTCTGGTTCTGATGGCAATGGCGGTCCGCGCGCTTATGGCCTTGGCCTGACGGGATTTTTGGCCCCCGCGATATAAGCTTTCGCGGGGGTTGACCCCATCTATCCCCACTTATATACAGCGCCACCTTCCAGGGCAGGCCGTCCCGGGCAAAACGCTCGCGAAACGCTGCTGGGAAGCCAGTTTTAGACGTTTTTGCACGCGCGACTCGAGGAATTCCTCCAGTCCTCCGCATGTAAGGGGCGGGCCCGAAAGGCCTGAGCCCCGCTTCGTGTTGTTTGTGGTTTTGTTTGGTGCCGCAAGGCGAAACAGGGAATCAGGATGCCGACGATCAATCAGTTGATCCGTAAGCCGCGCGGCGAAAAGCCGAAGCGCAACAAGGTGCCTGCGCTCGCGGGAAATCCGCAGAAGCGTGGCGTCTGCACGCGCGTCTACACGACGACGCCGAAGAAGCCGAACTCCGCACTTCGCAAGGTCGCGAAGGTGCGCCTCACCGGCAAGGGCGGCTACGAAGTCGTGACCTACATTCCCGGCGAAGGTCACAACCTTCAGGAACACTCGGTGGTGCTGATCCGCGGCGGTCGCGTGAAGGACCTTCCGGGCGTTCGCTACCACATCATCCGCGGCGTGCTCGACACGCAGGGCGTGAAGGATCGCAAGAAGCGCCGCTCGCTCTATGGCGCCAAGCGTCCGAAGTAAGGAACAGAACCGATGTCACGTCGCCGCCGCGCCGAACGCCGCGAAATCAACCCGGACGCCAAATATGGCGATCTGGTCCTCGCCAAATTCATGAACAGCCTGATGTATGACGGCAAGAAGTCCGCCGCCGAAGGCATCATCTATGGCGCGTTCGATACGATCCAGCAGAAGACCCGCACAGATCCGCTTCAGGTTTTCCACGAAGCGCTGCGCAACGTCTCGCCCGCGATCGAAGTGAAATCCCGCCGCGTCGGCGGTGCGACCTATCAGGTGCCGGTGGAAGTCCGCACCGATCGCGCGCGCGCGCTCGCGATCCGCTGGCTCATCACGGCCGCTCGCGGCCGCAACGAGCCGACGATGACCGGCCGTCTTTCCGGCGAATTGATGGACGCCGCGAACAACCGCGGCAACGCCGTCAAGAAGCGTGAAGACACCCACAAGATGGCGGATGCGAACCGCGCGTTCTCGCATTACCGCTGGTAAGCGTTTTTACAGAGTAGAAGAAAATGGCTCGCACGACCCCGCTCGAAAGATATCGCAATATCGGCATTGCCGCGCACATCGACGCCGGCAAGACGACCACGACCGAGCGCATCCTCTATTACACGGGCAAAAGCCATAAGATCGGCGAAGTCCACGACGGCGCCGCCACCATGGACTTCATGGAGCAGGAACAGGAACGCGGCATTACCATCACGTCGGCCGCGACGACCTGCTACTGGAAAGACCACCGCATCAACATCATCGACACGCCGGGCCACGTCGATTTCACGATTGAAGTCGAACGTTCCATGCGCGTGCTCGACGGCGCGGTCGCCGTGTTCGATGCCGTCGCCGGTGTCGAGCCGCAGTCTGAAACCGTGTGGCGCCAGGCCGACAAGTACCACGTTCCGCGCATCTGCTTCGTCAACAAGATGGACCGGATGGGCGCCAACTTTCAGCGCTGCATCGACATGATGGTCGATCGTCTGGGCACCCGCCCGATGATCCTGACCTGGCCGATCGGCACGGAAGCCGAATTCAAGGGCCTCGTCGACATCGTGAAGATGAAGGCGCTGGTCTGGCACGACGAACAGCTCGGCGCGAAGTTCGACGAAATCGAGATCCCCGCCGAATACGCCGACAAGGCGAAAGAACTCCGCGCCGCGCTCGTGGAAGCCGCCGTCGAAGAAGACGACAAGCTTCTCGAAGCCTATCTCGAAGGCACCGAACCAAGCGAAGCCGATCTGCGCCGTTGCATCCGCAAGGGCACGACGAGCTTCCATTTCGTGCCGGTGATGTGCGGCTCTGCCTTCAAGAACAAGGGCGTGCAGCCGCTTCTCGATGCGGTTGTCGATTATCTGCCCTCGCCGCTCGACATTCCGCCGGTGAAGGGCATCGACCTCAAGGGCAACGAAGTCGAACGTCCCGCCGACGACAAGGCGCCGTTTTCGGGCCTCGCATTCAAGATCATGGACGATCCGTTCGTGGGTTCGATCACCTTCGTGCGCGTCTATTCGGGCACGGTCACGTCCGGCACGGGCGCGCTCAACTCCGTGAAGGACAAGACCGAACGTGTCGGCCGCATGCTTCTCATGCATGCGAACAGCCGCGAAGACGTGAAGGAAGCCAACGCGGGCGACATCGTTGCGTTCGCCGGCCTCAAATATTCGACCACGGGCGAAACGCTCTGCGATCCCAACAATCCGGTGATCCTGGAACGCATGGAATTCCCCGATCCGGTCATCGAAGTCGCCATCGAACCCAAGACGAAGGCCGACCAGGAAAAGATGGGCGTGGCGCTCAACCGTCTCGCGCAGGAAGATCCGTCGTTCCGCGTCTCCACCGATCAGGAATCCGGCCAGACCATCCTGAAGGGCATGGGCGAACTCCATCTCGAAATTAAGGTCGACATCCTCAAGCGCACCTACAAGGTCGACGCCAATGTCGGCGCGCCGCAGGTGGCCTATCGCGAAACGCTGTCGAAGCCTGTGTCGGTGAAGTACACCCACAAGAAGCAGACCGGCGGTTCGGGCCAGTTCGCCGAAGTCACGATCGATTTCGAACCGCTGCCGCCGGGTTCTGGCTTCGTGTTCGAAAACGAAGTCGTCGGCGGTTCGGTGCCGAAGGAATTCATCCCGTCCGTCGAAAAGGGCATCAAGGCGCAGAAAGACTCCGGTCTTCTCGCCGGCTTCCCGGTGATCGACTTCAAGGCGACGCTGACCGACGGCAAGTACCACGAAGTGGACTCCAACGCGCTGACGTTCGATATCGCCGCGCGCGCTGCCTTCCGCGAACTCGCATCGAAGGGCGCCGTGAAGCTGCTCGAACCGATCATGAAGGTCGAAGTCGTGACGCCGGAAGATTTCCTCGGTGGCGTGATCGGCGATCTCAATTCCCGTCGCGGCCAGGTGCAGGGCACCGACTCTCGCGGCAACGCGCAGGTCGTCACCGCGATGGTGCCGCTCGCGAACATGTTCGGTTACATCAACACGCTCCGGTCCATGTCGCAGGGCCGCGCGCAGTACACCATGCAGTTCGATCACTATGAACAAGTCCCGCAGGCGATCGCGGATGAGGTCAAGGCGAAATACGCGTAACAACTCGGCCTCAAGCAGAAGCGCAGGCCAAAGAACGTAGACGGAGAGAATAATGGCGAAGGCAAAATTTGAGCGGAACAAGCCGCACTGCAACATTGGGACGATCGGCCATGTGGATCATGGCAAGACGTCTTTGACGGCAGCGATCACGAAGGTGTTGGCGGAGACGGGCGGGGCGACGTTCACGGCCTATGACCAGATCGACAAGGCGCCGGAAGAAAAGGCGCGCGGCATCACGATCTCGACGGCGCACGTCGAGTACGAGACCAAGGCCCGCCACTACGCCCACGTCGACTGCCCAGGCCACGCCGACTATGTGAAGAACATGATCACGGGTGCCGCCCAGATGGACGGCGCGATCCTGGTGGTGTCGGCCGCCGACGGCCCGATGCCGCAGACCCGCGAACACA